>JAABUZ0100000798.1_pt1 | contig 69927 bp, 75 predicted proteins | sample 5562091 | NCBI WGS metagenome assembly JAABUZ01 (sample SAMN12813069, study PRJNA571459) | rock metagenome | isolation source: Antarctica rocks | place: Antarctica: Victoria Land, Linnaeus Terrace sud | collected 2015-12-21 | reverse complement strand
GCGAGATGAGGGGTGGACCCTCATGCTCGGAGGCCGGCGCAACCCGCTCAAGCGCTCGCTCAGATCTCCAGTTGTGCCCTACTTCTCAGGAAGCCCTCCCGCGAGAGCGGGTTCGTCCATGGGTCGTATGCGGACGGGTGCAACCGGCCGATTTTCGAACTGACCCACTACCCGCCGACGGGCTGACCTGCGCGGACCGAAACGCCGTGTTAACGTCCGTCGCGGAGGAGTTCGCCATGCTCGACCGCCCATCGCCTCCGGACGACATTCTGCCGGTCTTCCCGGCTCCGGCGAGCCCGGACCTTGCCGACCAGGCCCAGGCCTGGCTGGCCCGGCTCCGCGGCGAACGGCGCATGTCGGACGAGACCGTGGAGGCCTATGGCCGCGACCTCCGGCAGTTCCTGGTCTTCCTGGCGGAACACCGGGGCGAGCCCGCCGACCTCGCGGATTTCGCGAACCTGTCACCGACGGACCTGCGCGCCTTCATGGCGCGGCGCCGATCGGAGGGCGTCGAGAGCCGCTCGCTGCTGCGCAACCTTGCCGGCCTGCGCTCCTTCGCGCGCCACCTCGAACGCGCCGGCAAGGGCACCGCGGCGGTCTTCTCGACCGTGCGCAGTCCCAAGCTGGCGCGGCGGCTGCCGAAGCCGGTTCCGGTCGCAGCCGCGGTCGCGATGGCCGACCCCGCGATCCGGGCCGACGAGGAACGCCCGGCTTGGGTGCTGGCGCGCGACGCGGCCGTGCTGGCACTGCTCTACGGCGCCGGGCTGCGCATCGGCGAGGCCCTGGGCCTCACCCGAGACGCGGCGCCGACCGGCGGCCAGGACAGCCTCACCGTCACGGGCAAGGGCCGTAAGACCCGCATGGTTCCGGTGATCGCGCCGATCGGGCGTGCCGTCGAGGCCTATCTCGCGCTCTGCCCCTATGCGCTGCCGGGCGCGGGGCCGCTGTTCGTCGGCGTCCGCGGCGGGCCCCTGTCGCCCCGCATCATCCAATTGGCCGTGGAACGGCTGCGCGGGGCGCTCGGACTGCCCGCGAGCGCCACGCCGCACGCGCTGCGCCATTCCTTCGCGACCCACCTGCTCGGCCGCGGCGGCGACCTGCGCACCATCCAGGAGCTGCTGGGGCACGCCTCGCTGTCGACCACCCAGGTCTATACCGCGGTCGATTCCACACGCCTGATCGAGGCCTATCGGGCCGCGCATCCGCGCGCGCGCTGAGGGCACCCCATGAAACGTGGACGCGCGTGGCGATGGCCGACCTTCCTGCTGGCAGCAGGGCTTGCGGCCGCGCCCGCCGCCGCCGAGGAAATGCCGCGGCTGCACGTGGCCCTGGCGCCGGGCGCACCCGAGACGGTCTTCGCGGCCCCGCACGACGGTTGCGACCCCGACGACGTGCCCGACGCTCCCGTCCGGGCGTTCCGCGGTGCCGACGGCGGCGTGACGCTGTTCGGTCTCCACTCCGACAACCGGGCTCTCAAGGGGGCGTCCTTCGATCACCTCAAGATCGACTGCCACGTGGTCTATCCCTCGCACGGGGACGCCGACCCGGCCCGTTACGACGATCGCAGTTGGGTCGCCGCCACCTGGACCGATGACGGCCGCAATGTGTCGGCGCTGATCCATCACGAATATCAGGCCAACGAACATCCGGGCCGATGCCGCTTCCCGGACTACATGCAGTGCTGGTTCAACACGGTGCTGGAAGTGCGGTCGACGGACGGCGGCGACGATTTCAGCCGGCCGGCCAGCGTGGTGGCCTCGGCCCCATTCCGGCAGGACCACGACCAGGGCCGCCATCGCGGCTTCTTCAACCCGTCCAACATCGTTTCGGATGGGCGCTACGAATATTTCATGGCCTCGACCACGGGCTGGAGCCGGAACGGCGGCGAGACCGCTCTGCGAAGCCCCGGCCTGGCTGCGGCGCCCGGAGACGCTCGGGCCGCGGGATCCGATCAGGAGGCAGGCGTATGCCTGTTCCGCTCCGAGCACCCGGCCGACCCGCGCGCCTGGCGGGCCTGGGACGGCCGCGCCTTCACGGTCGCCTATGGGGATCCTTATCGGGCAAAGCCGCAGACTGCACCCTGCGCCACGGTGGCACCGTTCCCGGCCCCGGTCGGCTCAATCGTCAAGGTGGAGCCGGGCGGGGTCTGGCTCGCGGTGTTCCAGGCCAAGGCCGACGCGGGCGTGTTCCCGGTGCCGGGGTTCTATGATGCGACCTCGCGCGACCTCCTGCATTGGAGTGCTCCGCGCCTGCTCCTGGCGGGTCCGACGCTCTATGACGATGCCTGCAAGGCCGGCGGTCCGCTGATCGCCTATCCGGTCATCCTCGACCCTGCGTCGCCCTCCCGCAATTTCGACCGCAGCGGCCCTGTCGCGGACCTCTATTACGACGTGCTGGTCACCCAGGGCTGCACCATCACCGGCCGGCGCAGCCTCGTGCGGCGCAGGATCACGATCGACGCCGTGCGATGAGGGTGAGCAGCGGTGCGCGGCAGCAGCGTCATCTCGGGGCGCGTCAGCGACGCCAGGCCATGCCGGACAGCCCGCCCGTGAACACCTTGGCGATCGGCTCGGCGAGGTCGCCGCGCTTGCTCGTAGCGATGCCGAGCCCGCACAGGGCCTCGACGAACCGCACCGCCACGCCGACGCCGTCGATCACCGGCACGCCGAGGTCCCGCGTGAGGTCGGCCGCGAGATCGGCCATGCCGGCGCAGCCCAGCACGATGGCTCCCGACTCGTCCTCGTCGAGGGCGCGGCGGCATTCCGCGACGATCCTGGCGCGGGAGTCGGACGCCGGATCCCCGAGGTCGAGCACCGCGAGTTCGGTCGAGCGCACGCGCCGGCAATGGCGCTCCATGCCGTAGGAGCGCAGCAAGTGCTCGGCGATGACGCGGGTGCGGCCGAGCGTTGTCACGACGCTGAAGCCCGTTGACACGAAGCTCGCGGCGTGCATGGCGGCCTCGGCGATGCCGAGCACCGGCCCACGGGCCGCCTCCCGAGCCGCGAGGAGGCCGGGGTCGCCGAAGCAGGCGATGACGTAGCCGTCGCAGCCGTCGCGCTCGCCCGCGCGGATCTCCTCGAGGAGCCCGACCACGCTCAATGCCTCGTCGTAATGCCCCTCGATCGAGACCGGCCCCGTGGGCGAGGTAGCGGCCAGGACCGTGGTGCCGGGCGATGCGGCCGCCCGAGCCGCAGCCGCGATCGTCTCGGTCATGGAGGCCGTGGTGTTGGGATTGATGACCTTAATACGCATCGGCGAGGATCCCCGCCGTCGGCACGGCGTTTGTGGCCTGGGTGTGGCACGTGTGGCCGAAGCAGCCTCGCGTGGCCAGCCCCGACTGCTGCTCAGCAGTCCAGCCTGAGCCGATTTGCGTAAATCTGCTGAAGCTGGGCCGGGTTGCAACGTTCGCGCCATCCGGCTTCACGGCGCATTCAGGGCCGGGAGCCCTGATGGACTTGCGGTCGGCCGTGCATGTGCGGGTACGGCGGACCGATTTGGACTAGACGACATAAGGAGAACGTTATGAAGAAATTGATCGTCGGTTGCCTGTTGCTGACCTTCGGTGCCGTCTCGGCCCTGGCCCAGACCACGGCGCCCGCGCCTGCCACACCGACGCCGGCGGCACCTTCCCCTGCGACACCCGCCGCACAGACGCCCGCCGCGCCGTCACCGACCGGGCCGGCCGCCACGCCGTCTCCGACCGGGCCGGCCGCCACCTCGGCCATGAAGACGCCCATGATGAAGAAGCCCATGATGGCGCAGCGGACGATGAAAAGGCCCATGAAGAAAATGGGCATGATGCATCGCGGCATGATGGCGAAGCAGCACGCCATGATGATGCGTCACCACGGCGCCATGATGAAGCGCAACCGCATGACGACGATGCATCGCGGCATGATGGCGAAGCAGCACGCCATGATGATGCGTCACCACGGCGCCATGATGAAGCGCAGCCGCATGACGACGATGCATCGCGGCATGATGATGAAGCAGCACGCCATGATGATGCGTCACCACGGCACCACGATGAAGCGCAGCCGCATGGTCCGTCACAGCCCGATGCATAAGGCGATGATGAAGAAGAGGTGATCGGACCTCTCCGGTCACACGACGTCGGAGCCGGGCCGAGTGCCCGGCTTCACGCCGTCACGACGGCAGCGTGAGGACCCCGGCGGCGCCGTTCCGGGTGCCGAAGACGAGTTGCGTCCCTGGCTCGTTCCAGCCGAGCGCCGAGACGGCGCCGCCCTCGGCGTCCTCGCGGCGCACCAGGATCTCGGAATTGTCCTTGAGCCTCACCATGAGCACCAGTCCGTCATCGTAACCCAGCGCCAGCACGCCGGCCCGGGGATGGAAAGCCACCTGGGAAACCCGGACCGGACGAACGCCGCATTCGCGCGGCGCCTTGCCCATCGGGCCGTCCTTGCCCTCGAAAGGCCAGACCACGCAGGCCTCGGCGCCCGAGGTGGCGAGCCAGTCGCCGTCGGGCGACCAGGACAGCGAGCGGGGCTTCGATGGATAGCCCGACATCCGCATGTGCTTCGCGTCTGATACGCGCCATCCATGCATGGCGTTCTCCTGCATGGTGGTGACCACGAAGCGCCCGTCGGGCGACCACACGATGTCGAGGTGGGACCCCTTCCATTCGAGCGGCTGCGGAGCCTCGGCCGTGTTGGGGAACCAGAGCGAAGCACCGTTGTAGCGGCTGAAGGCGAGGCGGTAGCCCTTGGGCGCGAAAGCGAGGCCGCGCACCGAAGACGCGGCCGCGGCGCTCTTCAACTCACCCCTGACCGAGCGGGCCCGGACGTTGCGCCCGCTCGCCCAGGCGACCGCGCCCGAGCCGTGCAGGGCGACGGCATCGATCCAGCCACCCTTCTCGGCGCCGAGTTCCTCGGCGATGCCGTCCGCCCCGGTCGAGACCACGCGGCCGTCGTCGCCCCCGGTGACGATACGGCCGCGGTCAGCCGCCGCCGCCAGGATCGCGCCCTCCGGGTGGGCCGCCACGCGCCGAGGTGGGTCGGCGGCGAACAGCACCGCCCCGTCGCCGAGCGCCAGGACCGGCGTCCGGCCCAGGAAGACCGCCGCCGTGACGTGGGCTCCGGCCTCGACCGGCATCACGTTGGAGATCAGGCTGTCGGTCGGGGCTGGCGGCATGGCGGCGAGGGCTCCGGAAACGGTCGAGGACGAGACCGTCTCATGTCACAACGAGAAGCCGCCGTCGGCCAGGTGGATGGTGCCGGTGGTGTAGCTCGACTCGTCTGACGCGAGATAGACGGCCAGCATGGCGATCTCGCGCGCCGTGCCGAGCCGCCCCATGGGCTGGCGGTCCACGAAGGCCTGCTGCACCGCGGCCCGGCCCTGGCCGGTCGAGGCCGCCAGCGTGTCGATCCGGTCGTCGAGCGACGGGCTCTCGACCGTGCCCGGGCAGATGGCGTTGCAGCGGATGCCGCGCTTGATGAAGTCGGCCGCGACCGCCTTGCTGAGCCCGATCACGGCCGCCTTGCTGGCCCCGTAGACGTAGCGGTTCGGGATGCCGCGCACCGATGAGGCGCCCGACGCCACGTTGACGATCGATCCCCCGCCCCGCTCCAGCATGTCGGGCAGGAAAGCCCGGATGGTGCGGTGCATGGATTTGACGTTGAGGTCGAAGGAGAAGTCCCAGTCGCGCTCGGAGCAATCGAGAACGGTGCCGTGGTGCACGAAGCCCGCGCAGTTGAACAGGATGTCGACGGCGCCGACCGCGCGGGCCATGGCCTCGACAGCGTCGGTCGAGCGCACGTCGAGGGCACGGAGGTCGGCGCCCGCGAGGCCCCCGAGCTTGCCGAGGTCGAGGTCGGTCGCGACCACGCGGGCACCTTCGGCCACGAAGGCCTCGGCGGTGGCGCGGCCGATCCCCTGCCCGGCCGCCGTCAACAACGCCGTCTTGCCCTCGAGACGCCCCGCCATTCCGGCCTCCCCGTCCTGTGCCGCCGCCCGCACGCGGTTGTTCGGAGCCGGGTTAGGAGCCGCGGAACGCGATGTCAAACGAGCGGTTCGCATGATGGCCACCGCTAAAGCGGACCTTCGCACTTCGGCCGGACGTGGCCGGTTGCAGAACGGCGAGTGTTCGGCGGGAAAACGCGATAGCTGCCTTTTCCCGAGGCACCGGATGAACGGCAGTAGCCGCCAAGCTCTGCCGTTCACCCGAAGAAATAGCGTGTCCGTAAGCGGTCGTTGGGGATGCTCTTTGCCCGTGCCGAACCGCAAGATCGGTCGAGCGCGCCACGGTCGCGAGCGCCTAAATTGGCGTCGCCACGGAGGAAGGGACGATGAAGGCGGCGCTTCAAAACTACCATGCCCGGATGCAAAGGGTGCTGGATCACATCGACCAGCATTTGAACGGCAATCTGGACCTGGACGCGCTGAGCGGCGTCGCAGCATTTTCCAAATACCATTTCCACCGGCAGTTCACGGCGACCTTCGGCCTGTCCGTGCATCGCTATGTCCAGCTTGCCCGTATGAAGCGTGCTTCGCATCGGCTGGCCTATACGGACGCGCAAAGCGTCACGGACGTAGCGATGGATGCCGGTTACGATGCACCGGATGCCTTCGCCCGCGCCTTTCGGCAACGGTTGAAGCAATCGCCCTCATCGTTCCGGAAGTCTCCCGACTGGGAGCCGTGGCTTGCGGCCTTTGGGCCTGTCGACAATGCTAGGAGCAAGCTCATGCAGATAATCTTTACCCACGACGACGTTACGGTCCACGATATGCCCCCTACGTCGGTGGCGATCATGGAGCATCGGGGCGACCGGGCTATGCTCGGTGACACCTTCCAGCGGTTCAGAGCCTGGCGCAAGGCCGCTGGCTTGTCACCTGAGACAAGCCCTACTTTCACCGTCTTCCGTTCCGAGAGGTGTCCTGCGAACCCGGCGGACTATAGCATGGACCTGTGTGTCGGGACGGACCGGCCCATCGAGGCAAACGACGAGCAGATGAACGCTGGTGTGATCCCGGGCGGACGCTGCGCGGTGCTGCGCTACCCCGGCAATACGGACAATCTTGAACCCGCCGCCGTTTACCTTTATCGTGACTGGCTTCCAACCAGCGGCGAGGAAGCACGCGACTTGCCGGCGCCGGCTCTGCTTCATCCCGGAGGTACAGGCACATGAAGTCGTCACGGAGTTGTTTCTGCCCTTGAAATAGATATTAGTTCAGCGAGGCAGCATATTGCACGCAGTAGGAGGAGGCTAGGGTGGGACGTGTCAGAGTCGCTGGGTTTTCGGTGTCCCTAGATGGGTTCGGAGCGGGCCCGGAACAGAGTCTCCAGGATCCCCTGGGAAAGCGCGGGAGGGAGCTCCACAGCTGGTTCTTGGGAACGAAGACGTTCAAAGCCATGTTCGGCCAGGGCGGTGGCTCGGAGGGCGTGGACGAGACCTTTGCCCACCGCTCGATGGACGGCTTCGGTGCCTTCGTCCTTGGCCGGAACATGTTCGGTCCTGTGCGCGGGGAATGGCTGGACGACAGCTGGAAGGGCTGGTGGGGAGACAATCCGCCCTATCACGCTCCGACGTTCGTCCTGACGCACCATGCCCGCGAGCCGATCGTCATGGAGGGCGGCACCACGTTCCACTTCGTGACGGACGGGATCCACGCCGCGCTCGAGCGCGCACGCGACGCCGCGGGAGCACGTGACGTCAAGATCGGAGGTGGCGTCTCGACCGTTCGCCAATACCTGCAGGCCGGTTTGATCGATGAACTGCACTTTGCGCTTTCGCCTGTCCTGCTCGGACGGGGCGAGGCGATGTTCGAGGGCTTGGATCTCCCTGCCCTCGGCTACGGCGTGATGGAATCCACTGCCACAGACCTCGCGACGCACGTCGTGCTCGGGCGCGAGGAGAACCAATAAACGTCCGCTTCTGCAGGTTCGTCGCCGGATAGCTGTCGGCGGCAAACCACCAACTGTCGCCGTTCAAGAGTGGGTATAGCCGGGTGAACGAACGGCGGCTTCTGGGTGAACTGGGTTAGCCGCTGGATGACCGCCTTGGGCGCTCTACCGCCGCCTGACTGCACCGCGGGACGGCTGCTCTGTGGCAAGCTGCAATCAGCGTCGAACGTGTGCTTGGGTCGTGAGCGGAAATTCAAACTGACGGGGTGGACGGCCCCTCCTACGGCATCGATGTGCCAAGATGAGGTCGTTGTTCATGATCTCGTCGAGAGGAGCCGTCCATGAAAGACGTTAGCACGATAGGGCTGGATCTGGCCAAGAACGTCTTTCAGGTCCACGGCATCGATGCGCAAGGCGAGGTGCTGGTTCGCCGGCAACTGCGCCGGGCCGAGGTTCTGCCCTTCTTCGCAAAGCTCGCCCCCTGCCTCGTCGGCATGGAAGCTTGCGGTACAGCAGGGGCCGTCCACACATGACCCGCTACCGTTTGCATGGCCGCCGCGGGGCGGAAAGGCACCGGCGAGCCGGCCCGGATTCCTGATGTGCCCTACAGCCCCGCGCAGCATGCGGCCTCACCCGTGTCGGACACGGCCTCGACGCGGGCATTCGGCAGCCGCGACACGGCCCCGGCGTTTCGCATTCCGTTCGGACCCGGTTCGAGGCGGTGCCCCGCGGCCCGCAGCCGGGATGCCAGCGCCGAGTCGAAATCTTCGCCGACCAGTATGGCGGTTGCCGGCCCGTCCGGCACTGCGCCGAAGCCGAAGCGTGGCGCCGCGACGCTTTCGGCCGTGGAGGCTCCGAGCATCAGGCGTGCCGCGAGTTGCGCTACCGTGACGTCGGCGTTCCGCCCGGTCGCACCGAGGCTGGTGACCCGCCCGTCTCGCGACGCCAGCAGGGCCGGAACGGAGGCGAGGGGCGGCCGTCGGCCGGGTGCGAGCAGCGAACCGAGGCGCGGGTCGAGCACCAGTCCGGCGCCGCGATTGCCGAGCAGGAGGCCGGTCCGCCCCGACACGACGCCCGAGCCGAATGCGCTCCCGAGCGACTGGACGAGGGAAACAGCACTCCCGTCGCGGTCGACGGCGCCGACCCAGACCGCCTCCTCGACGAGAAGGGGCGGCGTCCAGGGCAGGCTTCTGCCGGCGCGCCCGCGGTCGATCCGCCGGCTTTCCAGCTTCAGCCGGTCGGCGTCGAGCAACTCGGTGAGATCCCGTTCCGACGCGACCCCATCCAACACGATATGTTTCGCATATTTGATGCTCTCTATCACACAATGCCACTGATCGAAGCTGTCCGGCTTGACGTCGCGGAGGCCAGCCAGCAGGCCCAGCGCGACCGCGACTTCCAGGTCCGACCGGTTGGACGCGACGTCGACGCCGTCCCGGCCCAGGTCGAGCGAGGCTGACGGGCGCCACCGGGCCTCGGCGCGGCGGAGATCGGCTCGCGTCAGCGGGCTCTCGGCTTCCTCGAGGTCGGCGCCGAGCTCACGGCCGACGTCGCCCCGGTAGAGGTCGTCGAGCCCGCCGTGGACCAGGTAGGCCAGCGTCTCGGCCAGCGCGGGCCAGCGTCGCCGCGCCCCGGCCTTGGGCACCTCGCCGTCCGCCAGGAACATCGACGCGAAGCCCGGGAGGGCCGACAGGTTCGGGGCCGCCGCCGTCAATGCCTCGGCCAACTCGCCCGGCAGGTCCACACCGTCGCGCGCCGCCGCCACGGCGGGTGCCAACAAGCGCGACAGCGGCAGGCGGCCACCGAGCGCCGTCGACAGATCGTGCGCCGCCGCCCAGCCCGCGACGGCGCCCGGCACCGTGATGACGGCATCGGGCCCGTGCAGCGGCACGGCATCGTGGCGCCGGTAGCGGGATGGCGTGGCGGCCTCGCCGGCGACGCCGCGCGCATCGAGCACGCGGACGCGGCCGCGCGTGCCGGCTTCGCGGACCAGCCATAACGCATCGCCGCCGAGGCCGTTGCGGTGCGGCAGCACGACCGCGCTGACGGCCGCGGCCGCGATCGCGGCCTCGACCACGCTGCCTCCCTCGATCAGCACGTCGCGGCCGGCGGTCGCAGCCAGCGGATGCGGCGCCACCAGGGCGGCGACGGAAAAGGTCTCGATGTCGTCCATAATGGCGTCCCGCGCGGCTCCCGTGAGCCAGCGTTCTACGCGGTTTCCACGGCCCGCGCGCCGGGGTCGGTGAGGACCGCCAGCGTCGCAGGAGCCGCATGGCTCGGGGAAGCCCGCAGCACCACCGCGAGAGTGTCGCTCGAATGCGTTTCGTGACATCGCGGGCCTCCGGTGATCAGGGCAGCGACGCCACGACGCGGCAGGTCGGGCGTAAGCTCCCGGCGATTCATGCGGCCGGGATCGTGGGCACCTCGCGGCCGGCGTCCACTTCGGCCATGTGGCCGAGGAGAGCGACGGCGATCCGATGGGCGTTGGCGTCAATCACGTCGGGGCTGGAAGACGTCGCGGAACCGGGAAGCACCGATTGTCGCGCTCGATCAACCATCGATCGCCACGCTTCCCGTTCAGAACATGAGCAACGACCCGGAACAGGAATACTTCGCCGACGGCAAGATGGAGGGACATCACGACGTTGTCGCGCGTGAAATGGCCGACATCTTCGATGCAACCCGACATCCGCTCCGTCCGAGAACATCCGGCAGCATGTCCCCTCCGCATCCCGCTGGTCGGCCCGAGCGTCTCCAAACCGGACACAACGCGCTACGGACATGACCCGGTCACGCGCTTGCAGAGGCGGGGTTCGCCATTTATGTTGCCGCGACGTCTCGGGCGATCGGCCGGTGCGAGGTCTCGGACGCGGCATTGGGGCGTAGCCAAGTGGTAAGGCAGCGGATTTTGATTCCGCCATTCGGAGGTTCGAACCCTCCCGCCCCAGCCAGTTCTCGAGCGTCATCATTACGGTCGGTTAGCTATGGATCGAATTGGATGGCCGTAGCACTTTGCCGGTAAACAACTCGGCGCCACGACATTCAACCCGTACTGCTACTCGGCGTGCTCGGAAGGAGCAGTGTCGCCTTCGCTCGCTCGTCGTGTTGCGGAACGATAATTGGAGCACCCGGGGCAGAAGTGGAGTAACCGCCACCCGTCGAGGTCAGCGTGGTGGATGCCGGGACGACTGTCGGCATCCTCGCGTTCGATCAAGATGAACCGTCCCTATCCGTCCAAGTTCCGAAGATTGTGCTTCGCCTATACAGCTCCGCCCAAGTTAGAGACAGATCCTGTCCATCCGCCGTTGATCCGACTGGGCGCACCACACTCCTCGGATCCGCATGGCGAAGAGCGGCTCTCGGAGGGTTCAGGGTCGAACAAGGCTCACCCCCGTGGGGTACGCCGCCGCCGATCGGCGCGGCGCTGTCGGCTCGCGGCAACCACGAGATTGATGCCGAGGACGAGGCCCACTCCGACCGCCAACCCGGTGCCGACAGCGGCCGCGCCGGGCAGGCTCTTGGGGCCGAAATCGGGGCCGCCTGCCTTGGCGTTGCCCGACCCGAGCCAGCGCAGCGAGTGCCGCAACTGAGCTGGTGCATTCTGTTCCAGGATCCGTCCGTGGCTGACGATGACGCGCCGAGGCTCGAAGCCCACGAGACGGGCCGCGGCCTCGGCGACCGCCCTCCGGTTCGTGCGAAGCAGGAGCCGCAGGTAGAGCGGTGCCCTGCCGTCTGGCTCCAGGATGCCGAGCACGCCTGCCATCAACCTCGGCAGCGTCGGCATTCGCCGTCCTTCGACATTCAGGACGATGTCGGCCACCATCAGGGTGCGGCTCGGACGGTGGAACAGGTCGACCTCCGCGAAGAAGGCGGCCTTGAGGAAAACCTGGTCGACCTCGCGGCTCCATTCCGGGGGCGGCACCGACCCGAGTTCGCGATCGATCCGCACGCCTGCGGCACGAACCTGGGCGCGATCCCGCAGGCCCGGAACTCCCCAGGAGGTCGCACCGGGGCAGGCCCGCTGCCAGTCGCGCAGGAACATCCAGTGGGCGACGTTGGGCGCGACGAGGTGCCGGATGGGCCCGAGGCGATCGAGAGTACGGCGCAGACCCGGCGTGTAGCGGGTCGGCGAATAGAGGAGAAGATCACCCGTCGAGAGCTGCACCACCGTCATTCGCACCGGCAGAGGCAAGCCCCCCGCCTTGATCGGCTCGCCATCCACGATCCAGACCGCCTCGGCGACCGGCTTGAGGATGTCGAGCGGCGGATAGGCGACGTCATCACGCATGTCTGGCTCTCCGCGCGTTACTTTCGAACTCTTCAATGCGGAGCTTCAGTCCACGGTCGTCGGCATTCCCGGCCTTTATCGACGAAAAGCTGCTGCCCGGACCAGCAGCTTCAGGCGCCAGCCTTTTGCATTGCAGCAATCCCCGACAAGGTTCGATGAAGCGCCGACGTCATCGCAGCACTGACCTCGCACCCGCTGCCGCCGGGGTCGACGGGGGCTCGCCCACCGGCGCTTGAGCGACACACCCTCGCTTCTGGGCCGCTACATCGGTTTCGCTGCAGGATTGAACCACGACCGTCTTGCCGGCCGACCTCAGACCGGCGTTGAACACCCTCAGTTCTTCCGCGGTCTTGCGGACGTCTGCCGCGAGAGGTCCGTCGTTCGGGTCTATGATGAACGGCTGGCGCCAATGGTCGGGGTGGGAACCGTTCGGATGGAAGTCGAAGATCTCCCGCGGCGAGGGAACCGCGGCCATTCGAACGACCGGCACATCCGAGTCGGGCGGCGGCGTCACGATCCTGGCGCTCACGCGGGCACGCGGCGCAGCGGGTTCGTCTGCGGCGGCTGACGACGTCGTCGACCTCGCCACCGTTTGAAATCCGTGGTGCATCTCGGCGCAGCCGCTCAGCGATGTTGCCGCCCCGGTAAGGCCTAGAACCAAGACCATCCGCTTGAGCGCAACGGTGTCCCGCCCTGCAGGCCTCATGGGTTTGCCTCCCGGGGACAAGCTTTGTACCTCGGCGGTGCCAGCCCCATTGATCGCTCGTTTGCGGCGAGACGGATGGTTTTCGGCCGGTTCGGCCGCGGCTCGGGCGGGGCGGTGGGGATCACAAGGTGCGCTCCACTATGATTGCCGTCGTCCGCAGACCGGCTCCGCCGCCTTCTCCGCAAGTTGCCGGAACGCAAGGGCGGCCTGCGGCTGACTTGCTGATGGATTGGCGCTCCCTAGGGGAATCGAACCCCTGTTTTCGCCGTGAGAGAGAGAAGATGCGACGTCAACGAATGCCAGCGAACACCGATCTTGCTATGTTTACACAACCGGTTAGGCTCGTCAACAGCTCGATTGTTCGCCGCCGTTCGCCGGTTTCCGCCCCCGGATTTTAGGTGCGAGTTAGGTGCGAAATCGGCCTGGAGGAGGTCGCCGTGGGTCGACAGGTTCGTGATGCCAAGCTCGAAACGCGCGCCTCACGCTCCAGACTGAGCTACCAAAGGGCGCCCTACCGGCGTCTGATCGAAGAGGGTCTTCACCTCACCTACCGCACGGTCAAAGCGGGCAGCGGCACCTGGGGCCTGCGGGCCTGGACGGGCGAGAAGTATCGCGAGGCGGTAATCGGCACCGCTGATGATCATGCTGATGCCGATGGCACGGTCGTGCTGACCTACGGCCAAGCGCAAGCGAAAGCCGTCCAGATGTGGCGAGCTGAGCAGCACCGCGCCATGACCGGCACCGACCTCAGGGCCGGCCCATACACAATTGGCGACACCATGCGGGACTATGAGGCTGCCTTCATCGCGAGAGGCGGCAAGGCGGTGCGATCGGTCCGCTCGATCTCCGCGGGCTATATCATCCCTGTCCTGGGCGAGGTCGATAGCCAGAAGCTCACGAAGGCGCAGGTCACGGCGTGGTTGACCGGTGTTGCAGCGGCGGGGCGGTTGAGGCCGGCCACGAAAGGTGGGGCACGTCGCATTTCGGCTTTTCTTGACGGCAACGATGCAGAGAGAGTGAGAAAGCGGCGCTCGACCGCGAACCGGGTCCTGACGGTGCTGAAGGCCGCCCTCAACCACGCCCATCGAGAGGGCCGCGTCGCCAGTGACGGGGCGTGGCGCACTGTCAAGCCCTTCCGCTCCGTCGACGGTGTCCGCAGTCACTTCCTGCGGCCAGAGGAGGCAAGTCGGCTCATCAACGTCTGTGAAGGTGATTTTCGCGCCCTGGTGCAGGGCGCCCTGCTGACAGGGTGTCGTTATGGCGAACTGTGTCGCCTGAAGGTAGCGGATGTGAACATCCAAAACGGTTCGGTTCACGTGCGCGAGAGTAAAAGTGGAAAACCGCGCCATGTGCCCCTGAACAGAGAGGGTTTGGAGGTATTCGGCCGGCAGGTAACCGGTAAATCGGCCAAGGCCTACGTTTTTACCCGCGGCGACCAGCCCTGGAAGGCGAGCGATCAGGCCCGGCCAATGAAAACTGCCTGCAAGGCGGCCTCTATCGATCCTGCTATAACATTTCACGGTATGCGGGATACTTACGCCAGCAACCTCGTTATGTCAGGTGCTTCGATCGAGGTCGTCGCTCATCTACTTGGTCATTCGGACAGCCGCATTACAGCAAAACATTATGCCCATCTCACACCGAGCTATATTGCGAACGTCCTGCGCTCTTCTTTGCCTCAGTTTTTGAGATGGCCGACCACAGACATGTGACAAAAGGGGCGAAAGCACGCTATCAGGAAGACAAAAACCGATGATCACTGGACTGGATCGCCAGCTCCAAAAAGTGGATTACTTTCCATGTGCATTCTGGTATTCCGGGAACAGTGACGGGCGTAGCATGACGCTAATGTGATCTCGTTCGATCGCATCAGCTCAGTATCGGCGCTGGTCGAGATCGAACATCACGGCTTCATATTTATCAAGTCAGCAAACGGAGGAAAACATTCACACGATTTCTGAGATCGACAGTGACCCGAACAGCGCACCAGCGGCATCGCTTGTCCTGCGACCCATGCCGTTAATGGCCTTCTTCGACCAAATCGGGAAGATCGCATATCCTAAGAAGTGGGTACCTGTCGAGCGTCTATCAATAAGAGACACTCCGAATGCTAACAATCGACTGAAGCATGCTATGCAGTCGCGCGTGTTTGAACAGCTGTCCATAGCGTTCGAGAGCGGGTTGATCAAGGCATTGTTTGATGTTGTTCTGCCCAGTAACCGCGATCGGCAGAGTCTGAGCAATGAGGAAAACAGAGACAAAACCGGCGACGAGGCGTCCAGTGACGAGGGAGATCCGTTCGAGGATGACGACAGCTTAACTGATCCATTTCGCGAGACAAAACGTAGATTCATAATCGATGAAGAGTTCTGGTTCAGCTCTTGGGACCGATGCATCACCAATTTGGGTCAATCATCAGTTAGAGTCCCCACAGAAAACATATTGACGGGTTTCTTTAACATTTATGCACCTGACGTCCCCAAGTTGACCGGCCTGCGGGCAGCACGATCAGATGTATCCCAAACGCATCTTACAGGCCCAGTGCTCGTGATGGCCGCTGAAAGGGCATTGCGCAACATTGTTCAACTACCAGCATTTGCTCCCGGATTCTACGATCGGCGATATGACGCGTTCCCCAACAGGGTTATCGACGAGCTGACGATTGTGGCTTGGAGACGCTTAGCGTCCACACGGAGGGATGACAGTGAAATTACGCCGAAGTTCTTTTTTAAGATCATGAAACGATACCTAATAGAGCAAGGTATCAATCAGAAGGAGCACAAAATCAGCGACAAAAGCCTTGAAGTGATATGCCGGAACATCGATGATCAATATCATAGTCGCGATCTCAAGGGCAATCCGCTGGTAAACAGTGTCAACGCTCCCTTCAAAACGAACCTCGGACGATAGCATGCTGCTTGCTCAACTTCGATCGTAAGTGATCGTTTGCAAGATCCGGTAATTCGAACCGTCCAGCTTTCGCACCTCGCGCAGGTAGACCTGCAGACGGGCCTTGTAGGCCTGCAGGACGAGGGCCGTCTGCGCCTTGACCCGGTGTGAATGCCGGTCGCCGCCCATTGGCTTGGCGGCGATCGCGCCCTCGGCTCGGAAGCGCGCATGCCAACGAATGGCGCTCGCTACACCCACACCGAAGCGCTCCGCCGCCTCTCCGCTTGGCGCTCCATTCTTGACGGCGGCGATCACCCGCTCGCGCAAGTTCAGCAGAAGGCGTAGGCCATCGTGCACCTCGGTGATCTGACGGTCATGGGATCACAGCACGAGTCTACACCCTACACGAACCGACTCAGTCCGAAGGGCAACGGTTTTCAGTGACAATGGCCGTCTTAGGCCTGTTCCTTTTGCATTCTGACTGCGGCCAATGAGCTCTTGGTTGATAACGGGTCACATTTGCAGCCCGCATACGCAAGCAGTTCGAAAAAAGGCAATAGAATAAGGAGCGGTTTCTCCTAACGAAACGCGGTTTGCGGGCATTTTGCCGTTAGTTGCTCCTCCGGGCTGATCGCGCCAAGCTATGCCTATGCGTTCACACCCCTACTTCTCAAGCAGATTGATGTCTGTGCCCCAAACCCAAGAGTTTCTCGGTGGAATTGGACGGACGCAAATCTACAAGCTCGCGTCACAAGGCAGATTGCATATCGTTAAAGTTGGTAGACGGACCTTTTTTAGAGAGGATGCGGTGATCGCCTTTATCGAGTCCCTGAACACAGGGCCTGCCGACACTGCGACTCAGTAGTCTGTTTACAAGCGGCTGCACTCTATCTGCTTGTCAGGTAAACACTGTAACCTGTTGAACAGCGGTGAACCGATGATTAACCAACCTGTCGAGGGCGCGCTTCTGGCGAAGCGTCGGCTCCAATACCAGCTGCGCGCGAGTGAGATGCCGGGAGCGGCAATGCTCGCCGAAATCCTGGATCTCTGCGCCAAGGGTAAACCGTGCCGCAGTGCTGCGTGCCCGGTCTGCGGCAGGCTTTTTCAGGCCGCGGCAGTTTCGGCCGTCGACCACTTCATCCGCGAGCCGGCGCGAGCCCTCCGCAGTCGGATGCATGCGACGACCATTGTGCCGGCATCGGGGTGTCTGATGCCCGATGCCCTGACGCTCGGAGCCATTCTGCAGGTCAAAGCGGAAATCGAGGCAGCACTGACCGACCTCAACTTGCCACCCTCGCTCGTGGGGGTGGAAGTGTCGTTCAACGAGGACACGACGGGCGAGGTCGAGCCGCACTGGTGCGTCCATTGTCATGGAATCTGCCTTGACTGGCTCTCCAAGGCACAGCGGGAGGCCCTGCGGGCGAGGTTTCCACCATCGCCCCTTGTGCGACGTCCGACCCGCGTCGAACCGCTCGACCAGGACATCCGCGGACGGCAGTATCCGTTCAAAAGCGAACGCTGCCGGCGAGTGACCTCCCTCGTAACGGACGATCCGGCTCGTGCCCCTTACCGACAGACGAAGGACCGACCGCTACGGCCGGCACAAGCCGTCACCCTGGCCCTTGTTGAGCATCAGCTGGGGTTTGAAGGGCGGCTGCTGACGCACAAGATCAGCCGCGAGGCGGTTTTGGGGCACCTACGGGCCTGTCGATGGGCTTGAGATGGGCCTTGGGGACGCTGAGGCAGAGCGGGGAACTGCACCCCCGCGCATTAGCGCCGATCCGACCTGTTTGAACATCATGGGGCTGCCCCCCAGCCCCTTGTCGAAAAGCCCGTGCATCCCGTGCATCCCGTGCACATGCCCGCGGCACTTCGACAAAATCATCCGAAAACCTAATACCAGGAGACTTGTGATGACCGCCGATGTCGTCGAGAAACTCAATCAGCTCTTTGATGAAACCAATCAAGCTTGGTTTGACGTCTACCGATCGCCCGGCGTCGAAGGGCAGCCGGTTACGGCGACGGTGCCGCGGGAGGATCGACAGGTAGAAAAGGTGCGCGGCCATCTACTTCGAAGTGGTGCAACCCTGCCTTGCCTTGATAGTCGCGAACAGCTTGCAGCCACGATCGCGGTCGAAGCACCAGTCGTCCGTCGAGCGGCGCACATGGGATGGCGAGAAAAAGGCAGCGTGTTTGTCACTCATCGCCACGTGGCCGGTAACGGCAATGGCGGCAAGGTGGTCCCCCCCGAAAGCACCCTGACGGGCGTCGCTGGGGAGAAACGCGGCACCCTAAAAGGTTGGCGAGACCTAGTGCGCAGCGCACGGTACTCGACCGCGATGACAATATCGCTGTGTGCCGTTTTCGCTGCACCGCTGCTCTCTCCGCTTAACGCGCCAAGCTTCGCGCTCGTGCTGGTGGGTCCGAGTCGAAGCGGCAAGTCGACCGCGCAGCTCGTCGCCGCGTCAGCTCTCGGGTTCGGCGAGGAGAAATCGCTTCCGACCCTGAATGCCACCCCTGCCGGGCTGATCGCCGCTGCACAGGCCTTCAGCGATCATATGCTGCCCATCAACGAGATTGGAACGGCGCGCGGACCGAAGCGCGACATTGGTGGGGTGCTGCGCGAGACGACCTATGCTCTGATGACCGGTCACGACGTGATCCGCCACCCTTCTTGGACGGGAGGAGGTAGCCCGGCGGGCAGCTTTCAGGTGCTGCCATTGCTGTCTTCCGAGTGGTCCCCGGATGCGTGGGCAGCGCGGAACGGGGAGACCCGCGACGATGGGGAGACAGCGCGGTTGATCGGCGTGCCCGTCCTTCGGGCTGGGCACGGCACCGTGTTCGATCGCCCCCCGAAAGAACTGAAAGACGCCGCACTCGACAATTGGATCAAGGCGAGGTTTCGACGCCTGCGCCGCGGACTGCGGCGGCACCGAGGCGTGGCCTTCCCAATCTACCTCGACAAGCTGGTAGCGGATCGCCGGGCGCTCACCGAGCGAGCGCGTCAGGTCGCCGCCGAGTTTGAAGCCCGACATAGCAGGCCTTCCATGTCGCCCGTCGCTCGGGACATCGTCGGTAAGTTCGGCATGCTGCTCGCTGGCGGCGTTATCGCCAACGAACTCGGCGTCCTGCCGCTTTCCCAGAGCAGGGTAGGTAAAGCCGTAGCCCGATCCTGTCGCGCCGCGCTCGCCGAACTGCCGGACCCGGAGGCCGACTTGCGCGCCGACCTGCGCCTGCTCAAGGAACGCCTCTCGGGCGGAGCCCTCCTCGATCTCGAGTCGTGCAGCGGCCGGGAACGTCGCATGATGCGCAACGCCGACGGATTCTGCAAACCGAGGGGCCAAGGGAAAGAATTCGTCATCCGGGCACAGGTGTTCGGGAAATGGTTTGGCACGCCCCTGCAGACGCGCCGGACGCTGGAATGGTTGGACAGCGAGGGGTTTCTTGATCACGCAAAAGCGGTGACAAAGGGTCGCTCGAATGAATGGGCGCAGAAGCAGATTATTTGGCCAGACGACACGCGGCAGCGTTCGATCAGCCTCTTTCTACCTGCCGGCCTCGCTGATCTCGAACGGGATGGCTGATTGCTGGCGGATGTTCGGGCCGACCAGCTTGCTGGTCGGCCCTTCCGCTCGGAGAAGGCCCGCACAGGCTCCTGCGTGGGCAGGCCGCGTCGCCTGCCTTGATACGATTGGCACCTCGGTTTTGGGCGTCCCGTCTTGGCAAGTAGCACAACGGTAGGTGCCGTTTTGGTCTCGCGTAAAGAATCCTGGGTGCGATCCGCGCCCGTAATGAGAACCGGAACTTGGAGATCACGACCATGAGCAAACTGAAAATCGGACAGGATTACAGCGACCGCCGTCACGCGGCTCGTTTGACGATCCGGCATGCATTCACCGACGTCATGACCAAACTCTCGCCCGAGATCCCGCGCGAGCTCGCGCTTGAGATCCTGGTGGAATCGGCCGTCGGCTTCCGAGCCTGGGATCAAGACTCGGCCGACGAGACCTCCCTTCAGGTCGGTCGCTTGGCACGTCGCGTCCGCAACAAGGAGCCGATCGAGGTGTGACCTCACGGCACGAGCAAGGCGCGGCCGCTGAACAATTGGGGCGGCCGTGCCGGCTGGTGAACCATCGTGGTGGCAGGCCTGTGTCGCCGTGGAGGCCTCGGAAGCTTGCGATCAAGGTTGGCCTTAGGCTGACGAGTTCCTGCCCTTGCAGCTTCCGTGGCGCGGTCGCGGGAGGAGCCTTCAAAGGGTGGGTAGGTTCGGAGCTTCACTCCCCGAGTCGATTCGTCGGGCTCATCAAGTTGCCATCCGCGTCGATGGTCACCATCGCCCCCTGTCGGAAGCTCGCTTGTGCGGCGGCCGGCAGGGTCAGTAGAGGAAACGGCGCCAGGCCCATCTCGATGCCGACCAAGATCCCGAGCCCGATGATCGCGTCGACGCCCCCAGGATCAGGGCGGCCGGGGCGAGCCCTCGATAGAGCAGTTCGAGGACCACCGCGCTGCTCGAGGACGAGCCACGCGCCTCCGGCACCATCATGATCGTCCCAGCGATCACGGTCCCGTGCTGTGGCGAGCGTGGGTCCGATAGCCACCCCGTCGCCGGGTCGACCCCGCCCCAGAAGCTCAGAGGCTTGTCGAGCCGCAGGACCGGCCCGCGGACCGGCCACGTCCCCTCGATCACGATCTCAGCTTGCAGGGCCGTGCCCTTCCCTCGCGCCGAGACGCCCTGAGACCCCGGTTTCGACGCACTCGTCCGAGGTCGCGAAGACAACTTCGAAGCCGGTGTTTGGCGGGGTGTATTGCGCGAACTTCCCGGAGTCGGTCATCAGCACACCGGTCCCAGCCGGGAGGATCGGGGTCACGACGATGCAGGTGTCGGCGACGATGATCACCCCAAGCTGCTCCAGTTCCGCCCGCGTCCCGTCACCTTCGATCTCCCTCAGGGCGTGGCGCCCGGTGCAGGCCTAGAGCGGAATGGCGCAGCGTCGCCCGGCGAGCCGCGTCCGCAGGCCCCGTAGCTCGGCAGCCGAGAGGTGCGGGCTGCCGATTGCCACCGCGTCAAGCGGGTCGCCGTGGGCCAGGATCACGGTCGAGAGCTGGCGCCGCGCTTCGGCGATCATCTCCGCGGTCAGAGTTATCGTCTCGCGTGGCGACGCACCGCCGAAGGCCGTTGCCGCGTCCGGCGCTTCCGGGGTCGTCCCGATCACGTGAAAGAGGCCGACTGCGCCGGTCGAGGCCGCTGCCGCCCCGAGCGCCTTCAGCCGGTCTTCGCTGACCCGCGGTAGCCCGCTAATCGCGGCGACCGCCGACCCCGCGGCGCGCCCGAGCCACGCTCAGAGGATCGGGTAGAAGACGTCGCTGTTGCGCAACGTGGCCGGTAGGCCCGCGGCCTCGACCAGCAGGGTCGCGAGGCGGTTTCCCGCCAGATGCAGGCCCGTCCGCGGCGCCCGATGATCGCCGCGCAGATGTCGAGAAAGTCGCCATAGCGATTCGTTCGGGCGCCAAGGGCCGAATTGCAGAATGCCACCGCATTGCTTTCACCCCAGGCAACGTCCTGGCCGAGGCTCGGCCGGTGCCCGGCTTGATAGGGTGCGCAGGTCCAGGTTTGCTGGCAACCGAGCTTGACGTAGGCCCGGTCTTAGGTAGCAAGCTCACCAAGGCTAATCTGACGGTTCGCCACGGATCGCTCCATCTCGCTCCGATGCTCAATCATCAGCCTGAGGGTGGTCCGCATCGAACCGAGGGCTTGCTCGGCATAGCGAGTCGTTAGCCCGCGCCGCGTTGCCCTCTCAATCTCCTGTTCAAGCTCGGCAATCCTTCGCTCGCCGTCACGAACGTGTCGCTCCGCCATCGCCAAGTCGGCTTGGTATATGCCATGGGCACCTCTTGCGGCGGGTTTGCCATTGCGCCCCCACGATCAAGGCAAGCGTACCCCGCAAAGCTTTGGTCGTGAAGGCCGCCTCAGCGGGCGCTATCGTCGGGAACGATGGTAGGGCAAGGCGGGTCAGTCGCCGATCATGGACGGCGCGGTGGATTCGGCCGGAACTACTCGCATCGCTTCACAATGCGCATTGAAGTCCTCGACGTCAGCCTTGTGCTTCTGCAGGGTGGCGAGGAACTTCGCCCTCGAGGCCTCAGGCTCCTCACCAGACGCAATGACCTGATTCCCTCTTTCGACGAATTCGATTTGATCAACCAGCAAGTCGCGATGCTCCTGGAGAGCGGCGGTGAAATTCCTCAATTGCATGGTCGACGAGCCCCCTCGCCCGCAAGCGTTTTCCGCCGTGGCTGCATCCATGGATAGCACAAACCCCAAGCTCACCAAGGGCCATCTGCCTAATGTTGCGTAGCCGAGAACCGGAGCGTCAGCCCGATCCGTCCAGCTTCATTCCTGACCGTCATGCTCCATTGCCGTAGAGCGTTAACCTTTTCTCAACCATACTGGCAGAAGGTGAAGCCTTCCTCCCTGACTTTCGGGCCGTCCTTCGGGGCGGCCCTTTTTCGTTCGGCGAGGTCGCGCCCTGGACGGCCATTTCGCCACGCGGCACACTCGGACCATGGCTCGCCTCTATTTCGGGCCGGTGGCGTCAGACACTTTGTCCTTTATCCATGGCTGCCTTGAATGCAGCGCGTGCGTCCTCGACCTCTTTGTCGAGAGGGTCTTCGCCCATCGCGAAAACGGCTAAGACGGTTTCGAACCAAGCGGCGATGCGTGCGAACATCGAACTCACCCTATCAGACCGACAACATCTTTGCGCCGTTCTGGTTAGGCCTTTGTGAAGGAGAGCTTTCAACCTAGCTCATGTTCCGCACGATTGTGTTGAACCTGGCGCTCAGCTTCGTGCCGACCGCCGAGAATGCCCCGATGCAGACCGGCGCATTACTTCTCCCGCAGTACCATCCACGCTACTGCGATCATGAGAATGCCCAGGATGCCGCCGATCACCACAATGGCCGTTTCCATACGTCTCGTCTCCGAATCCAAGGTGCCCGACGTGTCGGGGGAGCCGGTCGCGATGACGTGGTAGGGCGTGCGAATGAACGGCAGATGGACGTCGTCGGCCGGGCTGGAGGTGCTGCAGCCGGCGGCGGAAAGCGCGTTGCGGGAATGGACCGTGGACCGGCGCGTGAACCGCACGGGTGAGGGGGACGATGATCCGAGGATCGTGGAGCCGGTGGCGAGCGCTGCTTAGACGGGCGGCCGGACCTGTCGCAAACTCTGGTGTAGGTCGCAGGATTGGCTGAACCGCCCTGGTTTAAGACTTTGACAACCTCTGGAAGTCCGAAGCAGAATGCGAGGAGGCGGTTTTGCTCCTGAACGTTCCGAAGCCGGAGAAGCCGCAGCCCTTGCGCAACCACTGAGACCTAGCATGTCCAACCCAACCGCTCTATCCGCCATGCGTCAGGAGAACCTGATAACACTCAGAAGCACCATTGAGACAATTAAGCGAGAAGCCAAGGCGGAGGGCAGCACGCGCTCTATTGCACGTGCTTTAGATCTTATTGAATTAGTTTTGAGAGCACAGGAAGACCGCTTAAAAGCAATGGATGTGGTAGCGGCAGCGCTTAAAGCTCTGTCCGAAAAAGTATGAAACCCATGAGCAGGATGAGTTTTTCGCTGTGAGTAAGTGTCAAGGTCTGATCCTCCTGCAGGCCACTTGCCTTCGGTCGGGGGCAAGTGAGCGTCGCCACGGATGCGGGCAAGGCTCTGCACCCCAGATGGCCCGTCTCATTGGTTAATCGATCCCCAGGTAGCCTCTTGCCCTCAAGTGCTCCGCCAGCGCCCGGCGCACGGCTTCGCGGCGGGACGGGCGCGGCTCGAAGCCATTCAAGGGATAGGTCCCTTTCGCATCGCCTCACACTCCGGAATGAGGTGGTCGAGGTCGGCCATGTATTTCCGTAGGCTGGCGAGGAAGTTCGCCGTCGAAACTTCTGGTTCCTCGCCAAGCACGTGGATCTGATTGCCAGCTTCCAGGAACGCGATTTGGTCGGCAAGCGAGTCGCGATGCTCGTGGAGATCGGCGACGAACCTCTGCAAATCCATGGTCAGCTAGCTCCCTCGTCCGCGGCCGGTTCTGCCATCCTGGCTCACGCGTCGCCACGCCCGCCGCACCGATCGTTCGTAAACGGAAGGGCGCATCAGTTACGCCCTTCCGTGCGTAACAGGACCCCTTCGGGGCCGAACTCGATCCCGGCCCGGCGAAACGCCTCCTTCACGATAATCTCATCGGCCAGGCTGATGTTGGTAGCCCCTGCGCTCGCCATGATGAGATCCACTTCCACCAAAGGTAACGCGGTGCGCCGCTGCATGTCATAGCGGGTCCACCTCAGAAGCTCGCACGCCTCGCGGATCTCCCGGCCTGTCAGCACGTCAGTTCGCCCCTTCGGGATCGTCGCGGGACAGCGGGTAGCCCTTGCACCGCCGAAACTCAGCCATCCGCAGTGCGTCGAGCGCCTGCCGAATAGCCTCGGGCCGCGAGAGCGGGGGATCGTGACGCTGGCACAGGGCGTCAATGAAGGTGAGGAGGTCGGGCTGAAGACGGACGAGAATGCCCATGCCGACCCCCGTTGGGGCTGGCCCTCGTTTTTTCCTTGATATCGGGGATTGACTGAACATAAGAACTGCGATATCACAGAAATGACGGGCCGCCAAGGTGGTTGGGACACCAAGGCAGCCCTAACCACCTCGGACCCTTGGAGTCACGACGATGGCTATCCGCACCAGTAGCACAACCATGCCCGCCGGTCGCGAAGCACGGCGCCGTTGCGTTCAGCCGAACCGGAGATCCCGACACGGGCGAGTTTTCGGTTGCGATGATCCTCGCGACCTATGGCGAAGTGGACAAGGGCATGCTGGGGGAGTGAGACGGTCGTCGGCCTCGCGTTCTGACGACGCCGAAAAGCTCAACGCGATCCCGGAACGAGGATGGTCGCTTGCGGGACAGCCCGCCGACCACCGAAACGACCATGCGCCGAGGCGAAACAGGCCCAACAGCCTTTGCGGTTCGCCTGTAACCCCTTGATCTTACTGACGCCGGAATGGTCTCGTTTTGCAGAAGCATCCAACGATTTCAGGCACTTCAGCTGACCTGGGGGACTAGGGGTCGTAGGTTCGAATCCTATCACTCCGACCAAATTCATCAACGAATTGAGGGTCTTAGTCTGCGGAAGCGACTAGGGCCTTTCTCGTTTTCAGGGCTTCGGGTGACACCGGGGTGACTTTCGGGGTGACGCTGGCTCGTTACGGGTAATGCAGCGTGAGGACGGCTCGTGATGCGTCGTTATCAGCAGCCATCGTTGGGGTTGTTTCGGGGCTTTTGGGGCGGTGTTTGTCACCCTGGGGTGACACAAAACGGGGGGCGCCGGCTATGACGCGCTCTCATGGCGCGAACGCCACAAACAAAAAGGCCGCCCACTGAGGCGGCCTTTGTGCTACAAGGGCGTTGGGAGAGCCCCACATGGCAGACTTGGCAATGGAGCGTCGGCACCTGCAGGAGGCAGACCGCCACGTTGCGGAGACCGAGGGGAGGATCGCGCATCAGGAGGCTCTTGCCGCTTCCTTGGATCGCGACGGACACGATACGGTCGAAGCGGCGAAACTGCTTCATGTGCTCCGAGACCTCTTGGAGCAACTCACCATCCACCGGGGACTGATTCTCGAGGCTCTTGCCGAGCCCGAAGGGGGTTAGGCCGCCTTGGTGAGCACCCGAAGGTGCGACACCTTGCGAATGAACCAATCCCACGCGCGCTCATTAACATGGGTTAACTTGCGCGGGATCGGGTCCAATGACCGAAATCGAACACCTTCGCGACCGAGCCGCTCGCTACCGCCGCATGATGAAGAGCGTCGACGACAAGCGGGCGAACGAGGCTCTCCAACTTCTTGCTCGCGAATGTGAGGTGAAGATCGCGAAAATGGAGCAGAAGCCGCCAGCGCGGCTAGGTGAGCTTGCTACCTAAGACCGCAATGTCGCCCTCTGCGCCCCCACCGGCCGCGCCGCGAAGCGCCTGACCGAGACGACCGGCGTCGAGGCGAGGACCATCCACCGCCTGCTGGAAACCGACCCGAAGAACGGCGGCTTCAAGCGCGACGCGATAAACCCACTCGCCTGCGACCTGCTTGTCGTCGACGAGACCTCGATGGTCGACGTGCTGCTGATGAGGGCGCTCGTCCGCGCGCTGCCGCCCTGGGCCGCGCTCCTGCTCGTCGGCGACGTCGACCAGCTCCCCTCGGTCGGTCCCGGCCAGGTTCTCGCCGACATCATCGGCTCCGGCGCCGTGCCGGTCGTGCGACTGACGGAGGTGTTCCGCCAAGGCGCCACCAGCCGCATCATCGTCAACGCTCATCGTATCAACGAGGGCCAGATGCCCGAGGCGACGCCGGCCAGCGCCGAGCGGTCCGACTTTTACGTCGTGGACGAGGCCGAGCCGGCGATCGCGGCCTCCAAGATCCTATCGATGGTGCGCGACCGGATACCTCGTGCCTTCGGCCTCGACCCGGTCCGCGACGTCCAGGTTCTGTGCCCCATGAACCGCGGCGGCGTCGGCGCCCGCTCCCTCAACATCGAACTTCAGAAGGTGCTGAACCCGCCCGGCGAGGTGCGGGTCGAGCGCTTCGGCTGGACCTACCCGCCGGGCGAGAAGGTCATGCAGATCGAGAACGATTACGACAAGGAGGTCTACAACGGCGACCTCGGCATCGTGGCGCGCATCGACATGGAAGCCGGAGACCTCGTGGCGACCTTCGACGGGCGAGAAGTAGTCTACGGCTTCGGGGAACTCGACGAGCTGGTGCTGGCCTACGCAACAACCATCCACAAGGCACCGGGGTCGGAATACCCGGCCGTGGTGATCCCTGTGATGACGCAGCACTACACCATGCTGGCACGCAACCTCCTCTACACCGGCGTCACACGGGGCAAGAGGCTGGTCGTGCTGGTCGGGCAGCGCAAGGCCATTGCCATGGCGGTCAGGAACGGCGGCCGGCGCCGGCGCTGGTCGAAGCTGGGGGAGTGGCTGACGATCCCCGCGACACAATCTGCGTGACAGCCGCGGTTGAACCTGCATGCCACCGAGACAGCCGCTATCCAGGATGCCGGCGCCGTGTCATCAGTCAAGACCTTGAAAGATCACCCTGACATCACCCGCACCGTCGCCCTCTCTGACCTGGGATGGTCCGCTCTTTTCGAGGACCAGCGTCAAGCTCATGAGGCAGACCTAGCTCCGTGTCGCATCGCAACAGTTCACCGCGCTCGCCTGACTGGCATGTCCGAAGCAGGCCCGGTGAAGCTGGTCATTCCAGTCCATACCGACACCGGGGAATATGCGGTCGGCGATTGGGTGCTGGTCGATCCACAAACTCAGGCGCTGGTCCGACGCCTGGAGCGCAGGACGGTGCTGGAGCGTCACACGGAAGGCAGCACGGTCTCACAACTCGCTGCGGCCAACGTCGACACGCTCTTCATCGTCACCTCGCACAACGCCGATTTCAACCTTGACCGTCTTGAGCGCTATCTGGCGCTCGCCAACCAAGGCGGGATCAATCCTGTGATCCTGCTCACCAAAGCTGATGTCACGGCGGACGCGGAAACGTATCAGCAGCAGGCCGCTGCTTTGCAGCGTGGGCTCACCGTCGTGGCATTGGATGCTCGATCTGTAGAAGCGATTGCTCTTCTCGCCCCCTGGTGCGGCGTCGGGCAGACCGTGGCGGTCGTCGGCTCCTCCGGCGTCGGCAAATCAACGCTGGTGAACACGCTGGCAGGCTCGGACCAAGTTGGATCTCAGCAGACCGGGGGCATTCGGGAGCGCGACTCCAAGGGGCGTCACATCACCACTGCAAGATCCTTGCATGCGATTGCGGGTGGTGGTTGGGTCATCGACACACCGGGCATGCGCACGCTGAACGTCAGTGACGCGGCCGATGGGATCGAGACCCTGTTCACCGAAATCACCGAGCTTGCTCCCTTGTGCCGGTTCAGCGATTGCACCCATGCCCATGAACCCGGCTGCGCCGTGCAAGCTGCCGTTCTCAGCGGTGCGTTGGACCCTGAGCGTCTGGTCCGCTGGCGCAGGCTCTTCAACGAAAACCGCAACAACACGCCCGTCGCGACCGGGCCGCGGGGCAACCGGGCGTTTACAAGACTCCCCCGGAAACGCTGAACGGCTCGCTGCCGCATCACTCGTCGTTGTCTCGCCATGGGCGGTAACCGGAAGGCCGCAGCGAGGACAAACCATCGCTCTTGACTGCAACCAGAAGATGTATATATTGAGGCTCGGTTGCACCGCTGAAAGGAGCGGCGCTACGGGGCTTTAGCCCTGTCGCAGTATCGACCCCTAAGCTCAGCGCAACCATGACCCCACCCACAAGGGCGCTTCGGCGCTCTTTTGCATTTCAGGAGCAAAGCATGACCGACCTCAACACCCCTGACGCTGGCACCCCGCCGGCTTCGCCGATCGCCGTTTTCGGCCTCGATGGCAGCGGGAAACCGCACTGCTCGTATTTCGCTGGCGGCGAAGCCGAACTCGCCACCAAGGCCGCGGCGATCATGGGCATGCACGTGCTGCCGCTCGATGGCCCCGAGTGCGACGGCCTCGCCGATCAGATGCCGGCAGGGCGCATTTTTCCGGCGTCGGGAAAGGCGTTCGTGCCGTTCTGCAAACAGCCGCTTTACGAGCGCCTCGCCACCCTCGGCGGCATCCCGATCGCGCCGGCTGCCCCGAAGACAAAGAAGCCGGCGAAAGTCGCGGCCGAGAAGACCAAGGGCAAAGGCGTGGCCGCAGCCGACGGCAAGAAAGCCAAGAAGGCCGCGCCGACGCCGAAACCGGAGATCGCCCCCTACGTCGAGCCGACCGGCGTGCCTCAGGACTGGCCCCTTATTAGGGAGGGTAGCCTCGTGCTGTCGACCTCCGGCGAAACCGCTGCGGGCTGGTTCGAGAGCACGGTCATTGAGGTCAAGGAAGACGACCTCGTTGTCCTGCAACACCGTGATTTCGAGACACCGCTCTTCCTGCGCCGGCGCAACCAGCTCGCGCTGTTGCCCGAGGGCACGCCGCTGAAAGGTGACGATTGATGGCCGCGCCTTTGAGCTTACCCGCCGACCAACCCAGCCCGGAGTCCGGGATTGTGCGAGGCACGACGACATCGGAACAAAACATGAACAATAGCGAGCCGCCTGCCGACGAGGACCGGACACAAGACTACGCGGCTCGGGTGCGCAACTTGAACGACAGGTTTCGCCAGAGCGGCGCGGGCGGGCGCATGATGATGACTGCGGGCATCGCGGCGCTGCCCGGCGACGAACAGCTCGCCATCGTCGCGGCTGTGCAAGCCTTTGGCGCCTTTGACAGCGGCAACGATCCTTACCGCGAGCACGACTTCGGCTCGCTGCGGGTCGGGGTAAACCGGGTGATGTGGAAAATCGACGCCTACGATCGCAGCGGGAGGGTGCATTCGCCTGACCCGAGCGACCCGGCCGTCACCTGCCGGGCGCTGACCATCATGCTCGCCGAGGAATACTGAAGTGGGGTCACGGTGCCTGATCCCGCTCGCGCGGCTGCTTTGGCTTACGGCCGGGGCGCATCGTGCCGGGGCGCTCGGCCCCTGGCTCCGGCACGACGAAGAACTCGGATACGGCCGCCTCAAGCGCATCGGCCAAAGCTTCGAGCGTCTCGATCGTCGTATTCTCCCGACCGCGCTCGATACGCCCGACATAGCTCGGCTCGAAGCCGGCCAGGAGACCGAGCGCCTCCTGTGTCAGCTTTTTGGCCACGCGCTGGCGGCGCAGATTCCAGGCCACAAGGGCACGCACTCTCATCGAGCACGAGAGCGCACATCTTGCCCCCGCTTAATCCAGGCACTAAAAGTCGTGTTATTCGATATGGATCTCCCGCCATCGCACAGCGGGCGACGCCGCGATTTTCGGGGGGATCAGCGGATGGCACCTGACCAGAGCTCCCGGGGTAAGGCAGAGGTCCAGCGGACAAGCAGCATCTATGGCATGCGTCGCCCTGCGCGGACGACCGCTCGCCGCATTGGTGGCATCGTTGGTTCCTGCATTGTCTCGTCAGTCATGCTGGCTGGGTGTGCTCAAGACGTCGGATGCAGCGACAGCACTGTTCAGACGGCGCTTGGTCGCGCTCTCGACAAGATCTATGCACAGACCCGAACTTTGTATAAGGTTGAGATCACCATTAAAGACATCATATCCATCGCAAGCTCGACCCAGCGAGCATCATGCAAAGTCATGTTTCATTATGATATCGAAGGTTTTGGCCAGAGCCTGTCGGATGATGTCACGGCTTCCTACACGGCAGAACTTTCTGAAAAAGGAAATGTCCTTGTCACTGTCCTCCAGTAAAGATCAGAGTTCAATCCGGGTGTGATATTGTCGAGGTTGGCCGGGTAGCTCAGCAAGAAACCCGATCGATAGGCGTTCTTGCCCGTCACTAATTAGGAATGGAGACCAAATGAACGCGTATGTGACCGCGATGCGCCGCTGCGCCACCTTCTCGGGGCGCACCTCGCGCGCCGATTTTTGGCGAGCCCACATCGTGCTGCTGCCGCTGATGCTGATCGCCTTCGGCGTATTCGGCCTCCCCACGTCACCGCGCTCGGTGTGGCCCACCCTGATTTTCGTGCTGATCCTCGTGCCGCACGTCATACCCTGGGCGGCGCTGGCCGTCCGGCGGCTGCACGACATGGACCAGACAGGTTGGTGGGCGCTCTTGGCGCTCGTCCCCCTCGCCATGGTGCTCCCGCTCGGCCTCATCACGCTGCTTGTGTGGGCCTGCCGCGCTGGCACACCTGGGCCGAACGACTTCGGTGCCGAGCCACGCGGATCAAACCCGGTGCCGCACTCCCCTGAGACTGCGGTCAACGTGAGCGCGCCGGCGAAGTCGCCCGACATCGTGGGGGAGATCGAGCGGCTTGCTGGGCTCAAGGCCGCCGGTAGCCTGTCCCAGGCCGAGTTCGACGCGCTGAAGGCGCAAGCCCTCGCGCAAGCATAGGCCGCATGAACGACAAGGACGGAAGTGGATCATCCCGCGGTCGGTCGTGGACCGCGAGCGGCTGGCCGTCGGATTGACCACAGCATCAGGAGAAATGAGATGAACCCCTATAGCAGAGCCATGAGAAACGCCACGAATTACCAAAGCCGAACATCCAGAGCTGAATTCTGGCTGTTCTGCTTCCTCGCATACATGCTGGCCCTGATAGCTTACCTGTTCGATCAGGCCTTCGGGACGACAAGTCCGCATGGTGGTGGCCTGCTGTACGATTTGATCATGCTTTTCAACATCGTTCCGGGGTTGGCCATCGGCGTGCGGCGCATGCACGACACGGATCACAGCGGCTGGTGGCTGTTGCTGCCCCCGGTGGCTTTCGTCTTCGCCTGCCTGGGCAGCACGCCCGCGGCGAACCGGTTCGGGCCGGTGCCGATCCCGCCGACACCCCGACCGCGGAGGGTTGGCAAGGCCCCGTCCATCGCCCCGGCTTCGGCCGCGGCGCAGCCGCGTGATGTCGTCGGCGAGATCGAGCGCCTCGCGCAACTGAAGACGAGCGGCCTCCTGACGGATAGCGAGTTCGAGGTCATGAAGGCCAAGGCTCTCGGCCAGGGCGGGCGAGCGTGATTGCGATGTTAATCGGCGGGGCGATTTGGCTGGCGATCGTCGGCGGGCTCGCCTGGCTATACGTGCTGCCCTCCCTGATTGCCTTTCGCCGCCGCCATCGGCATCGTTGGGTCATCCTGATCGTCGACGTCATGTTCGGAGCCAGCGTCGTCGGCTGGCTCTGGGCCCTGTTCTGGGCCTTGCGTGCCCCGCGCCTGTCGGCAGCGTCGGGTGGTAACGCCTCGGCCCTCGACATGCTGACCGATGACGTTCGTGCGCTCGTGCTTGCCAGCCCTGCTGTCGCGGCGCCCAGCCCTGGTCCCGTGTCGGCCGCCACGGCCGTGCAGGAAATCGAGCGTCTGGCCGCCCTGCACGCCGCAGGCCACCTGACAGCGCCCGAGTTCGCGACGCTGAAGGCCGCCGTTCTCCAGCAGATTTGAGCCACGGTTCTTCGACACGGCACTCCCTGTGACCACCCATCCCCGAACTGATAGCTTTTGTCCCCGGCAGGCTGCGCTTAAGAAAGGCATTATGGGCCGATGCTGCGACCCGCCTTCATAACGACAGAAGCCATCTGCCAGCGTGGGTGGCAAGCTGATGAAGGAGCGCCCCGAAAAAGAGAGTGCTAGCGTCGACAACCGGCAACACTCGCCTTACTCGCTGACCCGTCCCGCACGTGATCCCGCAGGGTGCTCCATTTACATGCCTCTTTTCACAACAACCTCCTACCCTCTCTCGTCGCTTGTCGTTGACATCGAACACGGCAAGATTGGGCTCCCGGACCTACAGCGTCCCTTCGTTTGGCCAAACGTCAACGTAAGGAACCTCTTCGACTCCCTCTACAAGGGTTACCCGGCCGGCTACCTACTATTCTGGGAGACCGGCATGGACAGCGCGGTAAAATCGATCGGCGCGACGGCCGACGCAAAGCCTGCTTCTCTGGCGATCGTGGACGGCCAGCAGAGACTGACGTCGCTCTACGCCGTCATGAAGGGCAAAGAGGTCCTGCGGGCGGACTTTCGCAAGGAGCGGATCAGGATCGCCTTCGATCCGCTTCGGGAGCGGTTTGATGTTGCCGATGCCTCAACCGTGAAAGACAAGGCCTACATCCCCGACATCTCGGAAATCTGGAAGCCGGGCATCGCGCTATACCTCTACGCCTCCGCTTTCGTGACCGAACTGAAAAAGTCGCGCGAGGGCATGGGCCAAGAGGTCACGAACGAAGAGGTCAACAAAATCCATCAGGCAATTAGTGAACTCCACTCGCTCCAGTCCTACGCCTTTACGACCCTGACGCTGAACGTCTCGGTCGGACCGGATATCGTCGCAGAGGTGTTCGTCCGGATCAATGGGGAAGGCAAGAAGCTCAACCAGTCCGACTTCATTATGACGCTCATGTCGGTGTCTTGGGAGGAGGGCCGTGTTGAGCTCGAGGCTTTCGCGCGCGCTGCCACCTTGCCGACCCCGGACAAGGCGTCCCCGTTCAACCACTTCATCAAGCCGGCGCCAGATCAGATGCTCCGAGTCAGCGTCGGCCTCGGGCTAAAGCGAGCGCGGCTCGAAAACGTTTACGGCGTCCTTCGTGGTCGGGACGCCATGACGGGGGAGGTGGACAAGGAAAAGAGCAAAGCGCAATTCGCCTTGGTAGCGGCGGCGCAGGCCAAAGCCCTTAATCTCACTAACTGGCACCACTTTCTCGGAGCTCTATCGCTTGCGGGGTATCGGCACCAGAACATGATCTCGTCGCAGACAGCAATCATTTACAGCTACGTCCTATACTTGATTGGCATCATCGACCACAGCATCCAGAAGATAGCTATGCGCCAAGCGGTAGCTGAATTCTTTTTCATGGCCTCCATGACGGGTCGCTACACCAGCTCCCCGGAGACAAGCTTTGAGTTTGACATCGCACAGCTGCGCGGCCTCCAGTCGAGCGAGGCCTACCTCGCGATGCTGCGCCAGATCTGCGAGACTGCCCTGACAAACGATTATTGGGAGATCACTCTTCCAAACGCGTTGGCGACAGCCGCCTCCCGTAGCCCCTCTCGCTTTGCGTATCAAGCAGCGCTTGTTCTGCTAAATGCCCGCGCGCTCTACAGCCCCTTAAAGGTCGCGGATATGATTGATCCTGCGGTCAAGGGGCCGAAGGCCGCCTTCGAACAGCACCATCTATTCCCCCGCGGGTACCTGAAGAAGCAAGGGATCACGGAGATTCGCGAGGTGAACCAAATCGCGAACTTCGCTGTGGTCGAGTGGCCGGACAACCTCATTATATCAGACAAAGCACCCGCCGACTATGCGCCTACGTTCGATGCCGCCATGAGCGGAGTCGACCGTGACCAGATGCTGAAGTGGCACGCGCTACCTCACGAGTGGTGGAACCTACCCTACGAGGAATTCCTCAAGGCGCGGCGGTCGCGAATGGCGGCGCTCGTTAGGGATTCCTACCATAAGCTGTGCAACTACTCGCCGAAGTCAGTCGCCTCGACGATCAATATCGTGGAGCTTCTGGCGTCAGGAGAGAGCAATAATGTCGAGTTCAAGTCGACACTGCGAACTAACCTGCACACCGGCCAGCCCGACGAGAAAATGCACTTGGCTGTGCTCAAATCCATCGCAGGGTTCATGAACGCCAAAGGCGGGACACTGCTGATCGGGGTGTCCGACATTGGCGATGCAATTGGACTCGCCGCCGACGCTTTCGAGAGCGAAGACAAGATGGGTCAGCACCTCGTCAGCTTGGTCAAGGGACGGCTCGGCGATGTGTTCCTGACCTACGCCCATTCCCACTTTGAGGATAGCCAGGGCTACCGTGTTCTCGTCGTCCGGGCAGACCCGGTCTATAAACCTTGTTTCGTCAAGGACGGGAACGCGTCACGCTTTTACGTCCGGGCCGGCAACACGACGCAGGAGTTGACCGGCAACTCTCTGACCGACTACGTCCAACAGCGGTTCAAACCTTAACCGGAATCGATTACGGCAGTCCCACGCCGAGCCGCTGCGAGCGTTGCCGCCGTGCTCTGAGCTGCAAGGTGCTGCAGCCAGGGATCGAGGCGGGCGGACAGAGAACGGCATACGCGGGATAGGACCTGCTGGTGGAACCGATGCACCGGCGGCGGGGCGCGCCGATCTTATGCCGGCTTACCTTGCGGCGAACAAGGCACGGGATCGACCGGCATAGCCAGCGCTCCAAACACCGCCCCTGGCGGGCGGTGGCACCAGCGCCGAGCGCGGTGCCTCCCGGGGACGCGCTCAAAATAGGATCGTGTCCAGAGGGGCCGCTCTGTACCCATCCTCACGTCTGTGAAACAACGAGGTTCATGAGAATAGCTCTTTTCCTCGGCCTCCTGGCCCTCGTGTCCCTCTGCGTCACGCTGGCCTCCCGGTCCATCGCGGTTACGACCGCAGCGTCGGAATTGCTGCAAGCCATGCGGGCTCGGCAGGTTAGCTTTGCCACTCTGTTCCTGTTTTACGGCCTCGTCGCGGTCTTTCCCCTCGCTTTGCTGATGCCGCCCTATCAGGTGGCCGACGAAGGTGCTCACTTCCTCCGAGCCGATGACGTGGAACTCGGCCATGCCCTCGGCTACCGCTCCGGCGCCAACAGCGGTGGTACCGTGGATCAAGGAATCGCCGCCTCTTATAGTATTTTCTATCCGATCGTCCTGCATCCGGAGAACAAGGCAACAGCCGCAATGTTCGACCGAGCCGCGGCAATCGGTTGGAAAAATAACAAATCCTTTTCGGACTTCGCCAACACGTCCATATATCCACCGATCTTCTACAGCGTATCGGCGCTCGCCATCGCGATCGGGAAGGTGACCGACCTGCCGGTGACCAGCACGCTGACCCTGGCGCGGATGTTCAACGGCGTCGTCGGGGTCGGGCTCGGCGCTTCGTCGATTGCCCTGGCGGGCGTGGCAGGACCGTGGTTCTTCCTGCTGCTGACTCTGCCCATGACCTTGGCCCAGATGGCCTCGGCCTCGCAGGATGCGCTTCTGTTTCCCACGGCCGCCGTGGCGGCTGCGCTCTTCATCCGGCTGCTCAGGGTGGAAAGCTCCGACGTGGCCGGCTTCGCGCTGCTGTGCGTCCTTCTTGCAGCCGTTTCGACAGGCCGCGTCACCTATGGGACGCTCGCCTTGCTGCCCCTCATCTTGTACCGCATCGACCTGCTGTATCGCGTTCTCGGTGCCTTGGCCGTGGCTGTGGTGGCGATCGGCTGGTCCTGGATCGCCTCGAGCTTCGCGCTCGTTCAGTTCGGTCTGCCCGGAGCGAACGCGTCGGGGCAGGTCCAACACATCCTGGCCCAACCGTGGAGCCTCTTTGGCTTGGCCGTCAACACGATCAGGTACCAGTACGATCTCTACCTGGAGAGCTTCGTCGGCAAACTCGGATGGCTCGACGTGCGGCTGCCGTGGCTCTACCTGGCGCTGGCCTGGGGTGCCATTCTGCTCGGGATCCTCACCTCGGTGAGGGTCGGCGCTCTGACCAAGCGAGCCAGTGCCGTGACCGGGACCGTCACTTTCGCGCTGCTCGCGAGTGCGGCGGCGCTGTTCGCAGCTCTCTATATTTCGTGGACGCCGGTCGGCAACTTCATCGTGGATGGTGTGCAAGGGCGTTATTTCATCCCACTGGCTTTCTTCGTGCCTGCCTTGCTGGCGACCGGCCCCCGTTCCCTGCTCGGCCGGTCCGGCGGAGCTGCCAAGATCGTCATCGCGGGCTTCCCTCTCCTGACGATCCCGGTCCTGATCACAAGCATCGTCATGCGATACTACCAGGGCTAGCCGCTCTTCATGTCTGGTGCGCGTCCACGAGATGAGGGACGCGGACGAAGCCTCGGCCTGCAGATCGCACTTCGGGCAGTCCGCGACCGTCAGTCTCCTATCTCGCCTTCGGCGCGGCCGTCGTCAGAAGCCGACCTTGTCGCCGCCCTTGAGATGCAGAATCCGGCGCGCCGGCCTCGACCCGCGCACCCGGGAGGTCATGGCGACAGCTTGGGACCTGCTGGTGCGGGTTGCCCCGCACCTCGAGATATGACCCTGAGTGTGACGGGAGGACCCGTTGCCTCCGCACCGCGGCCCGCGCGGCCGCGCGACATCGTCCGAGAATTCGAACGGCTCGCGCAATCGAAGGCAGCGGCGCCCTCACTGATGGGGAGTTCGAGGTCATGAAGGCAAACGCCCTTCGGCAAGGATCGGCGACGTGATCGCAACCCTGATCGGTGGGGCGGTCTGGCTGCTGGTGGTCGGCGGCATCGCGTAGCTTTACGTGCTGCCTTCGCTGATGGCATTCCGTCGCCGCCACCGGCATCGTTGGGTGATTCTGATCGTCGATGTCATGTTCGGAGCGAGCGTCGTCGGCTGGCTCTGGGCCTTCTTCTGGGCCTTGCGTGCCCCGCGCCCCCCGGTAGCGTCGGGCGGCAACGCCTCGGCCCTCGACATGCTGACCGATGACGTTCGTGCGCTTGTGGTTGCCAGGCCTGCTGTCGCGGCGCCCAGCCCTGGTCTTGTGTCGGCCGCTACGGCCGTGCAGGAGATCGAGCAAATAGCTATTCTGCGGGCGTCGGGGGCCATCACCGATGCCGAGTTCGCGACGCTGAAAGCCGCGGTGCTTCAGCAAGTTTGAGCCGAGAGGCTCAGACGCGTCCGGCGAGGGCCAACCCGATGCGCACCAGCTCCAGCAGCTTCGCGGCCGTGTCGTCGTCGCAACCGTCGACCAGCTTGCGCAAGGTGGTCGTCGCGGGACTATCGACCAGTATGGCTGAAGTCGGCGCGGGTTGGAACTCAAACAGGTCGGGCAACCGAACCCCGAGTTCGGTCGCAATCTGATAAGCGACCTCGATCCGGGTTGCATTCACGCCTCGCTCGATATTGCCCACCGTATCGACGCTCCGCCCGATGCGATCGGCGAGCTGCTCCTGCGTCAGCCCCTTGGCCTCACGCAGACCCTGCACCTGCCTGCCGAACCTGCGCTTGAGTTCCCCCGCATCCATGGCCCGAGTTTTCCTCCGGTTGGAGGATGCAGGCCACCGAGCTTCGCTCCGGAAAACGCCTTGCCTATGGATGCTGGTCCGTAGTTATATTCCGCCATGGTGAAGCTGACAGCTCAAGAAACCGGTCCGTCGCTCCGGGACGTGGCTGTTCTCGCCATGGCGCGGTTAGAAGCGGCGCCAGATTTGCTAGGCGGCTGGAGCGACGTCGAAGCGCAGTCGCTTCGACAGGCCGCAAGCCGGGTCCTGGACGGCCAGATCGATGCCGCTCGCGTCATGTCCGCCGCCGCCGCCCGGCTGGTGTCCGGGATCGACCTCGTGCCCTTCCTCGAACCGGATGGGCCATTCGGGCCGGCTTGGCCCGCGCATCCACTCGCCAGCTCAGCGTTCAACGTCGGCTATCGACTGCGCGAGCCGGACATCACCCGCGAGTTGGCTGCCCTCATGGGGCCGCGGGCAGGACGGCAGGGCAATGAGCGCGCCCTGTCTTTTCTTCGCATCCTGACCGATCTCGCTGGAGCACATGAGGTAGGTGCCACTCTCACTGACGGCGTCCGGCCAACGATCGCGGCCGAACACCACGTAACTCGGATGCAGCGACCCAAAACAGTCGCGGTCTCAAGATTTCAGCGTGTTTCGGTCCCCCGGATTGATCTTCTGTTCGAGTGGCCCGTCGACAGGGCGGGGCGGCAGGCCGTCGTTGTCGTTGAGGCGAAGCTTGGTGCCTATGTCGGTAAGGGCCAGTTACGGCCATACCGCGAGGAAGCCCGGCGGCGCGCGAGGGGCGGGCCGGTCGCCTTGGTCCTGCTGACGGCCTGGGGTGACAGGGCCGAGACGCGCCATCGCGCATGGCGCCCTGTTCGGTGGTTCGGTCTTTTGCGTCGGTGGGAGGCGGCTTTGGCCTCGGCCGGCGACCTCGACCCTGAGTTCACCCGGGTCCGCGCCGACCTGTGGCGCTTTGTTCTCTCTGCGCGAAAGGCCCTGTCGTGATCCCAATTCCTGAGAGCGTCTCCTATTATTGGGCTGACCCCATCAACATGGCGGCAGTCGATGTCCTGTCGAAGAGCGTGGTCGTTCCTGCCGATCTGGGGCTCGACGAGGCGGAGCGTTTCGAACTTGCGGGTCTTGCGGCAGACCGCGTCCGCGTCGATTTCAGTTGTTTCCTGAGACGTCTTTGGTCCGCAACATGGGGCGCAGCAGTCCGGGAAGCATTGCCGGCCGCCCGCCTTGCTACCTATGGCGGACACCAAAGCTTCACCACCGCGATCGATCCCCTCGCTGATCCCTCGATGGGCCAAATATGGGCTTCTGGGGGGATCCCAGGGATCTTCACTCTACCCGATCGGAGGCAGCTATTTACTCGGCTGAACTTACTCGACCGAAATCGCGAAATCGGCCTTCAGTTCTATCTGGTTGAAATAGATGGGAGCTACTCTACAAGCGACAGCCTCGATCTCGGCGATGTATGGAGCGACGATGGAGATCATTGCCGTATAACGCGGCCTCGACTACTTCCGGTCGAAAGCGAAAGCGGACAGATCGATATATCAGGCGCCTCTGCTGTGGCGCGAGGTGCACTCCTCGTTCTTGCAGAGGCGCTCTGAACCTCAATCCTGAACAGCTGTGGCGGACTACATGTCCGGCTCCCTCATGCCTCCCGTAAACGTCGCTCTAGCACCACGGCAATCCGCCTAATGGGGTAGGCAACGGCCGCGTGCTTGTGGTCGCCGCCAGGAACGGCCGATACACAGTGTCGTGCATGTTCGATGTTCTTGACGATTTCGGCATCGATCGGGCCCCCGGCCGTCGATCACCACGGCCACGCGGTCGTTGTTTGATCGGCCAAGTGAAGAACCCGCGGCTCGCTTCGTCCCTGACCGTCTTCGACGACCTGATCCGGGCCGCCGTGGAGGACAGCGAGAACCGCTATCGCGTGATCTACGAGAACGTGAGCGAGGGAATGTATCGCTCATCCCTCGACGGACGTCAGATCAGCGCGAACCCCGCGCTCGTGTGCCTCATCGGCTACGACAGCGAAGCCGAGATGCTCGCGGCGGTGAACGACCACGACCGCATGCCGGTGCTGCTCGCCGGTTCCGAAATTGACGACTGGCTCTCGGGCATGGCGCGCACCCAGATCCTCAAGCGGGCGTCCGAGAGCATCCCGCGCGAGTGGGTGGTCGATAAGCGTATGAACCGGACGGAGTCGGCGACGACGATCCGACGATCATCAGGCCGCCGGCCAAAGGGGGGTGACGTGTCCGACCCTAGTCTGGAACGCTAAATGGCTCAGGCTTCACATGCCCATGCCGCGGTCGAACACCTTGCGGCAGGCAGGGCTGAGCTTGGCCTTTTTGGCCTTCATGCAGGCGGTCACCTTGGCTTCGTCGGGGACCGCGTCGGGGCATAGCTTCTGCGCATCGTCGTAGCAGACGTGTTCGGCTTCGGCCCGCAGCTTCTCCTGCTCGGTCGGCACCTTTGCCGCCATCAGCGGGGTCGACATCGTCAGCACTATCGCGGCGAATAGGACGGTTCGTGTCAGCATCATGGGTGGTTCCTTCCTCGGAGAGGACCAGCCTCGCCTGAGCACAGAGTGCCGGCGCGGCTACGTCCTGTGGCGTGTAGCTCGGCCGCGTGGCTGACGAGCTTCCTGGTAGAAAGCTCTACCGGTATCGATCTCCGTCCGGCGCTCGGGCGCCGTGCTCTTCAGCCGAGCCGCGCCAGACGGCGTTCGGTCGTTCCCGTTGTCTGGTGGGGAGCCTTCCTCGATGTAACTGGTACCGATACTGACTTGAAGTCGACTGGCCACTTTTCGCCCTTCGGCCCATTAGGCCTTGCGGACGTCCTCAATCGGCCGGGTCCATGCGACGTTCAGTTCGGCTTCTTCATCTATGAGGCGGACGGTCTCCTCCTGCTCGTGGACGGCGCGGGTGTTCACGATAGCCTTGGCTCGGTCGATGGCTTCAATGAGGCTGTCGGCGTAGAGCCTTTCGGAGTACGCGGGCTTCGCGATCTCTCCATCGACCTCGTTGCCAATCTGGCAGGTGTAGGCCTTCATCCAATGTCCCTCATGTCTGCCGCTCCGCATAGCACGAAAGGGAAGTCAGGCGCGACCGGGGTCAGCCCCTCGGATATCCAGCTGAGACACTACCCCGACTGCTGCCTTAAAAGCTGTGACGCAGGCCTTCAACACGACGTCGTCCATGGGGCGGCTCACGCTCAATGTCTTGCTGTCCTTCGCTCAGTTGGAGCGCGAACTGGCCAGCGAGCGCCTTGGCGACAAAGCCGCGGCCTCGCGAGCGAGAGGCTTATGGCAGGCGGGGCCGCGTGCCTTCGGGTATCAAGTCGAGCGGGGCCGGTTGATCCTCGCTGAATGCGAGGCAAAGGCGGTTCAGGACAGCGGACACCATACCTGGCCAAGCTGGGGATGGAGAAGACTGCGTCCCAACGTCCCCGGCAGGATCCCGTTCGCCCTGCAAATGGCCACCGACAAGGGCCACTGCGGTTACCAATCTTAGCCGCTTGGCAGCTAAAACGGCCTTGCGGAGTTAATCCTAAGTAGGGTCGGCCTGCTGCCGAACTCGTCGGCGCGCTGACTTGGTGCGTGAGCTATTTGGAGATTGTTCTATGCAACTTCCCAGGGGAGCGACGGTCGCCGTTGCGGATGGAGAAAAGGTGAAGTTGTTTCACAACACGGGCGACGAAGGCAGTCCGAAGTTAGCGGCGCTGCCGGGACCGGATGTCGACAGCGACAACAAGGGTTCCGGCGGGCGACATCATAGCAGCTCCGCCAACCCGGATGCCAGCCAAGTCGCCGAGGATAGTTTTTCGGTTGGGGTCGCTGAATTCCTCAATCGGCAGGTACTGGAAGGCAAGATCGCTCACCTTGTTGTCATCGCCGCGCCGCGAACGCTTGGCGAGTTGCGCAAACACTACCACAAGAGTTTATCCGCCACGCTTATGGGTGAAATTGCCAAAGATCTCACGGGCCATTCAGTCCATGATATCGAAAAGGCAATTGCCGCGAACTGAGTGCACGTGAGGAGTGTGTAGGGCGGTGACAAACTAGGCCACTGGAGCGCCGGCGAACTGCTGACGCGGGCGGAGCCAAATCCGGCCAGTGGACAGACTTCCCGTTTTGGGGCCGGGGATGTTCGTCGTGGAGATCTACGCCGCCGTTCGGCATTTCGTGTTCATCGAGGGGCACAGCCGCCGGGAGGCCGCCCGGGTCTTCGGACTGAACCGCGAGACGGTGCTGAAGATGTGCCGGTTCGTCGATCCCGACACCGGCGAGATCACCACTGCATAATCCAAAACTCACGGCGACATGCAAAGGGCCCCGATCGGGGCCCTTTGCATGTCGGCCTTCCAGACCCACTGACCTAATTTTACTCCGCCATGCTGGCCTGGAATCACACCGGCGCTGACATCGTGGTGGGATTCCTTGCTTCACGCCAGTGCTGACGTGGAAGAGGTATTGTGGGCTGATTAGAACCGTCGTCTTGCAGCACGCGGTAGACCTGCATCCGCGAGCAGCCGAGTTCCCGCGCGATCGCGGCGGGACCGGTGCCTGCCGCATGTAGCGACTTGATCCGATCGCGGTCGAGGCGCCGTTTGCCGCCCGCGTAGACGCCTTCACCCTTCGCGCGTTCGATGCCGTCGCGTTGCCGCTCCTTGATGAAGCGGCGTTCCATCTGGGCCACCATTCCCAGCACGGTCATCACAAGATGACCCATCTCGCCACGGGTTGAGACGTGGGGGTCAAGGACGGTCACGAACGCCTGGCGCTGTTCGCACTCATGGATGAGGTTGAGCACGTCGCGGGTGTCGCGGCCAAGTCGGTCGAGGCGGGTGACCACGAGTTCGTCGCCGGGTCGGAGGAACTCCAGCACGGTGGCCAGTTCGGCCCGGCCATCGCGGCTGCCGCCCGACACCTTTTCCGATCGAATGACGCCGCACCCCTCGGCTTTGAGCTTCGCGAGCTGGATGTCGAGGTCTTGGTCAAGCGTGCTGACGCGGGCGTAACCGATGCGGGCCATGTTGTCACCTCAAGCTTTAGGCCCGAGGTGTCGCATGTCACAAATAGTCGATGTCAACCCAGATGTTACGACTCGGGTCGCACGGCGTGTGACGTCACGCTAGGGCATGCCCTAAGGTGACAATACAAACTGCGCTGTATCACAAATCATACCTCAGCCGGTCCATCGTCATGACGAAGCGACGGGGTAGCGTGTTACTATTTGCCCCCATTCGCAGCCTCTCCGGATCCTGACCGGCGATGGCTATGAAGCTCTCCGCTCGGCGAAGCGGTTGGGGCTTTTCGTCTTTCGGGCGCCGTTGCGCGCTCAGTCGCAATCTCACGATCTCCTGCGTATTGTCTGCTTCGGTCGCGAGCGCTATCGATAACGTGATTGAACGAACTCCGCTCGCTCAAGCTCAACCTGCAGGGTGTGGCGCATGCCAAGCAGCATAAAGTATCAGGTATTCATCTCCTCTACATTCACAGACTTAGTGGAGGAGCGGCAAGTCATAATGAAGGGTATTCTTGATCTCGACCATATTCCATCGGGGATGGAGCTCTTCCCTGCCGCCGACGAGGATCAATTTGAGTATATTAAGCAAGTTATCGCAGAATGCGATTACTATGTGCTTATCATTGGTGCGCGATACGGCGCAGTGAACGAGGAAGGTATCAGCTACACGGAGCGCGAGTACGACTATGCGGTCGAGAGTGGCAAAAACGTAATCGCTTTGGTGCATGGCGCTGTCGATCAAATACCTTTTGGAAAGACGGAGAGAGACAACTTTTTGGCTGAAAAGCTAATCAACTTTCGTGAGCGTGCCAGCACGGGAAGGCTCGTTAGCTTCTGGACTTCGAAAGAGAACTTGCAGTCATCGTTCCTCGTTTCCTTAGTGCATGCGACGAAGCGTTACCCTGGAATCGGCTGGGTTCGTGCTGACACCGTCCCCAATTTGGAGGTTTTGACACAACTCAACGAGGTCAGGACCGAAAATGTGAACCTGAAAATCAGGTTAAACGAGCTAAAATCCCACCTCCGACCGGTTATTGAAAATGCAGCGGACCTCGACGATGTCTTTAAAGTACGCTACAACTGGAGTGAGTACCACAATGGTGCCGTTAACAAACGCCACGGCGAGCTTGAAATGGCTTGGCGCGAAATCTTTAAAGCTGTCGCATATCAGTTGAAAAAACCTACTTCTACGAGTCAAATAGACATCTATGTAAGCAGCTTTCTATTTCAAGAGCGGCATGTAAGCAAACAGGTCACCATAAATGCGCTAGATGCTGCGCAGATGAAGACTCAGCTAGACATCTTAGGCCTATTAAAGGTCCGCGTATTGCAAACCACTAAGGGTGGAACAGACGAGTTTATGGAATTGACAGCCCTTGGAGAACGGATGAAGACTGAATTAATGGCGGTTCGCAAGAGAGATCCCTAATGCGTGCGATTGGACCTACTCTTAAGACACTGCCTCGACCGAATTTCAATCTCGTCAAAGCTGCACGCCGGCTCTCTAACATGGTGACTCGCTAGGGTCTACATCCCCTCTGCCGTCGCGGTTCGCAGCTCGACACGCAGCTCGTGCAGGAAACGCGGGCTGTTGACCCTCGCGGCTCGCTGCGAGCAGATGGTTGGCGCGGGCCGCCCTACGACTGCTCCGGGCAGTTCGAACGGGCTGGTTCATCGCAGCCACGAGTCAGCTGGGGACGGTTGACAAATCCCGCTCGACTCCAGCAGCGATCGGCGTAGCCTCCCATCCCGCATTGCATTTCGCATGCGTGAAGGTGACGACCATGCCTACAGGTAAGAAGCCGGCTTCGAACGCCGGGAAGGAGCTCGGCAGTTCCAAATCCAGCAAGTCCGAAAAGACGGTTGCGGCTTCGGCCTTGGCGCAAGCGCCGAAGGGCAAAGGCAGCAAAAGCAAGTGACGCCGCTCCGGGCGTCGCGGACCCGGACGGACTCGCGGCCCGATCGGGATCGAGGCGCTCGGCGTATATCTGGTCAGCCCTTGTCCACGGCGACGAGGCTAGCGCCGAGCGCCCGGATCCAGAAGGCACGTCCCTGATTTACGTCCACTTATTGCCGGCTGGTCGCATCCCAATCCTCTCCGTTGAAGGCGAGCGACAGGCTGGGTGCAGCGGCGAGGGCGCCGTCCACAAATTGGAACACGTCATTCACCACGGGAACGATATCCTTCATTTCCTTGTCGAGGGTGTGCGCTAGGACGTGGTTCCTGAACGGCTTGAGGATGGCGAGCGCGTGCGAGCCCTCCGGCGACGCCAGGAACGCATCCCAGGCGGCCAGAGCTCCCCGCACGGCCTCATCCGCAACTTTGGCGTGGATTTCCCCCCTGCCGGAAGGTGCGGCGTTGCCGGTACTCGTTGCCTCACGGGTACACGCGCACAAAGCCACCCGAGGAGCCGGAGCTTGGGCCGTTGCTGCCGGTGATCGGCGCGATCCTGGAGGCGGATCGCGATGAGCCGATAAAGCAGCGGCACACGGCCAAGAGGAATTTCGAGAGGCTCCGGAACGAGCGTGGCTTTCTCGGCGGCTCCCGCGCTTGCGGACCGGCATAAGCCCCTTTAAGGCCGTTGCTCGGCTTTCTGCCATTCCGGGAAGAAGGTCTTCAACCGTTCAACCGTATGACGCCATTTCGGGGTTTTGGGTGCACACACCGTGTTCTGATTGCCGAACATCCCCGTCTCATTCACCGCTTCCGACAACGGGCGTGTTTCAAACCATTCGATCGCGACGAAATACTCGAGTCTCTCCGGATCATCGATGAATGCGCGATGATACGTGGCCGCTGTCAGAATTTCGAGAGCGGGTCGCTCTACGCCGTGATCGCTGACGAGGGCGAAATCAGGGGCTGGTATGGGGCCGCTTCGCACTCGGCCAACACCAACAAACCCGTGGCCAGGAGCCTTGATCCAGAGAAGATCACCAACCTGAAGCAGGCCCAGCGTGCCGCTGTACCAGCTGCCGCCACCCGCGCAGATAAATCCATATTTTCGCGCCTCTCCCCAGTCCCGGCTCTCGCCGTGGCCGAATGAAGCATAGTATTCACCATTCCAGGGTTCCTTGACCGACGCTGCGCCGCTCGTCGCAGCTGCCGCCTGCGTTTCGACTGGATCAAGCAGCCATGCGCGGCTGAGAAGTTGCTCGCTTCCGGTATCGAAAACCTGGAAACACAGAACGTTGATGGGGATATCACGGCGGTTCAGATACCCGACGATCCGCTCACTCGCCGCGTCCAGAGAGGCAGCAACGATAACGATCTGATGACTTTGGTTGAGCGTCTCGGCATCAAGCGCAGTCCCGAAGCGCGCGGCAAACGCGGCGTCCAGCGACCCTCCTCCCGAAAACCTTGCATAAATCCGCGCGATGTCTTCCGCCGGCAAACGCTCAGCCCAGCTCGCATAATCGATCGCCTGCGCCACAACTTCGCGCGGCGTGCGTCCGCGTTTCAGTTCGATCAGGATCAGAGCACCATCCGGTGCCAGCGCGAGCAAATCTATGCGCCCGCCAAAGCCCGTATCTTCCTGGCGGCCGATGATCATCCATTCCCGAGACAGAATTTCCGGGCTTGCGACGATCATGCCTTCAAGCAGGGCTTCGCTCGGTAATATGGCCTCACGAAGGGGTTGCGGTTTCGAGGCAACGCGCCACAGGCTATGGTGAATCGGCATGGTCAGGAAATCCTCAGCACGTCATGCGATCAACTTACTCCGGTTTTTCGATGGGCGGGCATGTCGGCGACAACAATCTGCTGCGTCTGGTAAGCCGACGTGAATTGTGGGCTGTAATGAGGGTTGAGGTACTCATGAAACGACCAAAATAGAGTTACTACAAGGATTAACCTAGGTGTCTGGCGGAGGGAGCGGCAGCTTTTCGAGCGGTGATATTGGATCGGCGAACAAGCGCGGCGCCCCCTGACGATGAATCATTACAATTTCGTCCGCATTCACAAGACGCTGCGCGTGACACCTGCGATGGCGGCAGGCGTGTCGGATCGGCTGTGGGAGGTTGCGGATACCGTCGCCTTGGTGGAAGCTCGCGAAGCGCCCGCGACGAAGCGGGGGCCGTACAAGAAACGGGTGCCCTCACCGCCTGAGGGCGGGAGGGACTGTGGCGAACAAGCTGTTTTATGGCGACAACCTGGGGGTGCTTCGCGAACGCATTCACGGCGAATCTGTTGACCTCGTTTACCTGGACCCGCCATTTAACTCCGCAGCGTCCTACAATGTTTTGTTCAAAGCGCCTTCCGGTGAAGGGTCAGCCGCGCAGATCGAAGCCTTTGAAGACACGTGGCATTGGAACGAGTCCGCTGAGCGCGCCTTTGATGAGGTTGTGACCGGGCCGCATTCGGATGCGTCGATCATGCTTCGCGCCATGCGGTTGGCGTTGGGCGAGAATGACATGATGGCCTATCTCGCCATGATGGCGGTCCGCCTGACCGAGCTTCACCGCGTCCTAAAAGAGACTGGCTCTCTCTATTTGCACTGCGATCCAACTGCAAGTCACTATCTGAAGATCATTCTCGATGCTGTATTTGGAGCAACAAACTTTCGCTCCGAACTCATTTGGAGAAGAAGCACAGCGCATAGCGATGCGAAGCAAGGACGGAGACAGCACGGGCGGCTTCACGACACAATACTTTTCTATACCAAGGGTTCAGATTGGACTTGGAATCAGGTATACACACCGTATGACGAGAGTTACCTTAAAAGTCACTATTCACAGATCGAAGAAGGTACGGGAAGGCGTTTCCAATTAGATAATCTCACTGCAGCGAAGCCGGGCGGAGATACATCCTACGAGTGGAACGGAGTTCGACCTTATTCGGGCAGATATTGGATATTGGGCGTACGCGAAAGCAAAAATGGAGGCCTTTCAGAAAGAAGGGCGTCTTGTGTACGGCAGCACAGGCATGCCGAGATACAAACGATATCTGGACGAAATGCCCGGTGTCCCACTTCAGGATATTTGGACAGACATTGATCCCCTAAACTCTCAGGCTCGCGAGCGACTTAGCTATCCGACACAAAAACCTTCAAACCTGCTAGAGAGAATAATTTCGAGTTCTTCGTCTGCAGGTCAGACCGTTCTAGACCCGTTTTGTGGCTGCGGAACAAGCATACATGCTGCTCAGAAGCTTGGTAGAGCGTGGGTCGGTATTGATGTCACACACCTGGCAATATCACTGATTGAGCGTCGATTGAGGGAGGCGTTTCCGGGCATCTCGTACGAGGTGCACGGAGTGCCGAGGGATCAAGCTGGAGCTCGCGATCTTGCCGGGCGTGATAAACACGAATTCCAGAAATGGATCACGGCCACCATAGGCGCCCAGCCCTACAAGGGTGGCAAGAAGGGAATGGATCGGGGCATCGACGGTTACCTGCATTTCCGCGACGCCGACAAGAAGCCTCAGGTAGCAATCGTCTCGGTCAAGGGCGGCGGCATCAAATCGGGTGACGTGCGCGACCTGAAGGGCACCATGGAACGCGAGAAAGCCGCGCTGGGGCTGTTCCTGTCGCTCAACCCGCCGACACGCGAGATGGAGAAGGAAGCCGCCTCAGCGGGCTTCTACGAGACCGGAGGACAGAAGGTGCCCCGCCTGCAAATCCTGACCGCCGCGCAAATTCTCGACGGTCGCAAGCCGCAACTCCCGTTCGGTCATTCGGAGGGGTTCAAGAAAGCGACTCGCGAACGGAGCGCGGAGCAAGGCGAACTTTTATAATTCCGCCACCCGCTGTCGTTCGACAGGGCGTTAGCAGGATTGCGAACCGCGTAGTTCAGCAGCGCTTCACAATGCTCAGGACCCAGTTGGCGGCGTCCTGGCTGCGAAGCCGCTCTCGCGCCTCCCCCTCAGCGCCTATCAAATGTTCGCTTTTGTTCGCCACTGACCGTGGAAGTCCGTGAGCTCATTTCAGGTGCTAGTTAGGTGCAAAGGTCAAATTTCGGTTCACGAATTCGCTAAGTGGCTGAATTCGCTTGGCGCTCCCTAGGGGAATCGAACCCCTGTTTTCGCCGTGAGAGGGCGACGTCCTGGACCGCTAGACGAAGGGAGCGGAGCGGCGCGGCGGGTGCGGTGTCGCTGCGGCCTCTATAGCGGCGCACCCCGGATGCCGCAAGCCCGTCGATTGCTCACTGGGTAGCCCCATGGCCCGGATCCGTCACCCTGGATCCCCGTGCGGAGCCCCCCGCTTCGCGTCGCCGGGAGGCCCGCGATCGCGGTTCCATCCCGGGCGGTTTCACGATAGGTTGCGGCCGTCGGCGTCGGCCGGCCAGCGCCCTCGAACTCCGCAGCCTTCACCGCCTTGCGCGACAGCCTGACCGTTCTGGCAATCCTGGTGATCGGCGTCCTGACCGCGGCCCTGGTCGGGCCTCATTTCGTCGATTGGAACAGCCACAGGGCGCTGATCGAGAACAAGCTTTCGCAGGCCGCCGGCACCCGGGTCACGGTCGCCGGGCCGATCGATCTGACGCTCCTGCCGCGTCCCATCTTCAGGTTCGGCGACGTCACCGTGGGCGATCCGGCACCCGGCCGGCCCCATGTCACGGCCCGGGGGATCGACGCCGAGATCTCGCTCACCGCGCTCATGCGAGGCGAGGTGCAGGTGGTCGACACCACCGTCGAGGCGCCCCGCCTCGACCTCGCGCAGGCAGCGGACGGCGGCTTCGGCCTGCCCCTACCGGACGGCGACGGGGCCGACAAAGTGCGCATCGACGATCTCAAGGTCCGCGACGGCACGCTGGCGCTGGCCTTGACGGACGGGCGGCGCGTCACCGTGTCGGGCCTCGATCTCGCGGGTGACGCCGTGACCTTGCGCGGCCCCTTCAAGGCGACCGGCCGGTTCGGTCCGGCCGAGGCGCCCGTGGCGTTTCGGCTCGCGGCCGGCACCCTCGACCGGGGTCGGCTCCGGTTGAAGCTGCACCTCGATGGGTCGACCCTGCGCCCGAGCCTCGATCTCGACGGCACGGTGGGCCAGGGTCCCTCCCCGGCCAGCTTCGACGGCACGGCCGGCCTTGCAGGAACTTTGCCGCTCGCCGGAACACCCGCCGACGTGCCCTGGCGCATGACGACGCACGTCACGGCCGACACCGACAAGATCTCGGCGTCGGACGTCGAGATCAGGGCCGGCACGGACATGCGAGCCCTGATCGCCACCGGAGACGGCAGCGCGGAACTCGGAGCCCCTTCGCCCGGTGCCGGTCGCGGCACCGAGGAACCGCGAAAGCCACCCTCCGGCGTACTACACCTGCATGGCGGCAACCTCGACCTCGACGATCTCGCGGTCGCGCCTAAAAACGCGGCGATCGCGCCGCCCAAGGGCCTGGACCTCGTCAGGCTGCTGGTCGGCCTCGCCGACGACGGCACCGCCTCCGTGTCGCTGCCGCTCCGGCTCGCGCTCGACGCGCGTTTCGATACCGCCACGCTGGACGGCCAGACGTTTCTGGCCACAAGCGCAAAACTGGGACTCGGACCCGAGCCCACCGCCGGCGTGGGCTTCGCGACCACCGGCCCCGACGGCGCCCGCCTGTCGTTCGACGGACGATTCGAGCCAGGCAGCACCGCCCGGCTCGGTGCCGCACTGGCGGGTGCCGGGCCACTAGGTGCCGGGCCACTAGGTGCCGCGCCGTTGGGCGCCGCGATGGCACCCTACGGAACTGGGCCTCACGCCGCAGCTTCGGTGTTCCGCGGCCACGCCGAGGTGCAATCCGCAGACCTCACCCGCACCGCCGCCTGGCTGCAACCGATGGCCCCGGGTCTGGCCGCCTGGCTCACCGGGACGATCCCGGCCCGCAGCCTCGCGGTGGCGGGCGATATCGAAGCATCCCGAATCGGAGCCACGGCCCGCAACTTGTCGCTGGGGCTCGATCGGTCCCGTTTTGCCGGCACCCTGTCGTTCACCCGGGCGGTCGGTGCCGAGCCGGCACGGCTCTTCGCCGACCTCGCCTCGGACACCCTCGATCTCGACAACCTGCCGGACCTGTCGGGCGCGGCTGCAGCTTCGCGCGACCTCGACCTCGATCTGGCCCTTTCGGCCCGCACCGTGACGCTGTCGGGCGCGGCCCTGCCGGGCGGAGCTGCCACCGGACCAGGCTCGCTCGACGCCGGGCATGTGGCGCTCCAGCTCCGCAAGACCGGCCGCGACCTCAGGCTCGACCGGCTCTCGCTCGACATCGGGGGCGCCACGGTCGAGGCTACCGCGGTTCGGACCGGAACGGACGCCAGGGCCGAGGCTCACGTGCGCGCCCCGAAGCTCGACGCGCTCGCCAAGACCTTCGGCGAGATCCTCCCGGGGTGGATAACGACGGCCCTGCGCGACCGGGCCGCCACGTTGTCGCCCTTCGACGGGACGTTCCGGGCCGAAGCCACGGTGGTCTCGGGCGAGGCCGCGCTGGTGCCGACCCGCCTGGACCTCGACGGATCGGCCGGGAAGACCCACGTGGTGGGAAGTTGGAAGCCGGACCACCCCGACGATGGGCTCGATGCCGCGACCCGGCCCGTGACGCTGTCGGCCCACGCCGGGGCGCCCGAGGCTACGGGCCTGCTGCGCCAGTTCGGACTGGCCACAGGTGACGCCGGCCTTGGCGCGGCCAGCATCGAGGGAACCGCGCGGGGCTCGCTGGCGGCCGGATTCGCGGCCGAGGCGCGGGCCCGCATCGGCGCCACCACGCTGTCGTACCGGGGTCGCGCTCAGGTCGGGCTCGGCGCGGGCCGTCTCGATCTGCAATCCGACGATGTCGGACCATTGTTGGCGAGCCTCGGGATCGTCCCGGCTCCGGCAAGCGCCGCAGACCCAGGTCCGGCGACCCCGGTCGCCGTGGGCGGCGACTTCGGCTGGACCGATGCTCGCCTCTCGCTGCGCCACATGGCGGGCAAGCTCGGCACCGCGGCCGGCACGGGCGACCTGTTCCTCGACCTCACGCCGCGAAAGCCCGGGAGCGGATCCGACCGCCCGATCCTGACCGGCGCCCTATCCCTCGACCGGCTTCCGGCCGAGGCCCTGCTGGGTCTGGCGCTCGGCGATCCCGCCGGAGCCGCCGGGGTATCGCCGCCCGCCATCGGAAGGACGGGTGCCTGGTCCGACCGGCCATTCGGACCGGCGGCCGTGACCCTGCCGCGCAGCGAAGTGGCACTCAAGCTGGCCAGCTTGCCGGTCGGAGGTCCCCTGCCGGGGGGGCTCGAAGGTCGATCGCTCGCGTTCAACCTTCGCGTCGGCAACGGCGCCGTCACTTTTGCCGACATCGCGGGCCGGTTCGGCGGCGGCACCGTCGGGGGCACGCTCACCTTGCGGCACGATGGGCCAACGGCAGCCTTGTCGGGCCGCGTGACCTGGAATGACGTCGCGCTCGACTTCGGCGGCCTGTCGGGACAGATCGGTGGGACGGTGGATATGTCGGGCACCGGCGACAGCCCGGCCGCGTTGGTGGCGAGCCTTGCCGGCCCCGGCAGCCTGACGCTGGCCGGCGCGGCCCTGGCCCGGACGGATCCCGAGGCTCCGGCCCGCACGGCCGCGGAACTCGACAGGCGAGAGGCGGCGGCCGATCCCGACAGCACCGGCATCGACTCGGGCGAGGTGCAGCGCAGCCTCGCGGCCGAACTCGACCGCGGGCCGCTGGCACTCGGCAGCCAGACCGCGCTCGCCACGCTGGCCGGCGGCGTGCTGCGCTCGGCACCACTCCACACCGAGAGCCCGCGCCCCGCCAACATCGCTCACCCCCGTACCGGGGGCAGCGGCTGGCAGGCCGATACCGAGGTCTCGGTGGATCTCGGCAGACTCGCCTTCACGGCCCGGACCACGCTGCATCCCCGCGGCACGGCAGCCGAGCGGAACGCCGAGGGCGGCGACGTCATCGCCACGCTGTCGGGACCCTTCGACGGTCAGGTCCGGCGTGATGTGGACGCCACGGGATTCGTCGTCCTGATGCAGGCCCGCGCCATCGCCCGGGCTCAGGAGCGGATCGACGTGACGGAACAGGACATCCGCGAGCGGGCCGCTTTCAATCGCCAGCTGAAGGCGATCGAAGCCGACCAGCAGGCGGCGCGGGACCGTACCAGGGTCGAAGCCGAGGCCGCCGCGGCCGCAAGGGCCGCGACGGTCGCAGCCGTGAAGGCGGACGCGGCCGCGAAGCTGGAGGCGGCTGCCAAAGCTGCCGCGGCGGAGCGCGCCGCCGCCGAAGCGCGTCGGGCCGAGGCGGCGCGGTTGAAGGCCGAGGATGCCCGCGTGCAGGCCGAGGTGGAAGCTGCTGCCCGTTCGGACACTGGCAAGGCGGAGGCCGAGAAACGTCGTTTCATCGACAATGCCCTGAAAGGGACGACGGCCCCACTCCCCCTGGGCCCGGATCGCCGACCCGGCGATGCTGCGACCGTACCGCCGCGCAAGGAGCGATCGGGTCTTCGCGGCGCGCGCTCGGCGCCGCCCGATGCCTTCGACATCAGGCCGCCACCCAGCATCATGCGGGACGGGACGTCGGCCCCGGGCACGGCCGATCCGTCCGCGGCCGGGCGCTACTGAGGGAACACGAGGTGGCGCGGTCTCCGGGCGGCGTGCGGCGTTTAACGCGATCGTAGGGTCGTCATGGCTGAGTGTGACCGTCGACTCCCGCTTATGGTCGCTATGGCATCCTGGTTCAGCAACATCGCGACGCTCTCATCTCCGGAGAGGTTTCCGCGGCGCGGTGTATTTCTTCTGATGACGACGGCCCTGGCCGCCATCTGCGCGATCTTCGTTGTGGTGATGCTCGATGCGCGCGCCGACGCGCGGCGCGGCGCCGAAACCTCCAGCGTCAACCTCGCCACCGCGCTGGCGCAAGACCTGGCCCGCAACGTGGAGGTGCTTGAGCTGTCGATCGAGGCCGCCCGGGATGCCTGGCCGGATCCGCGGGTCCGAGCCCTCGCCCCCGACCTCCGTCAGATGCTGGTATTCGACCGTTCCGCGACAGCCCGCCATATTGGTGCGATCCTGGTGGCCGATGCCGACGGTGCCGTGGTGGCCGATTCGCGAAATACCGTCCCGACCCAGGCCCGTGTCGACGATGCGGATTATTTCAGGGCGCAGGTGGAGCGCGACGCCGGGCTGTTCGTCAGCCGGCCGATGCCGGGCGCCGACGGAAGCAGCTGGTCGATGGCCTTCAGCCGCCGGATGACCGATGCAGCGGGGCATTTCGCGGGTGTCGCGGTCGGTATCCTGCAACTCGATTATCTCGAGGAGGCGTATGGGCGGCTCCCCTTGGGAGAAGGGGGAACCCTGAGCCTCTTCAACACGGACGGCACGCTGCTGGTCCGCGAACCCGCGGTCCCCGGCGCGGTCGGCCGATCGGTGCGAGGCCGGGCGGTGTTCGACAGCCTGTCGGCTGCAGACCACGGCGCAGTCGAGGGCACATCGGAACTCGACGGGCAGCAACGCCTGTTCGCCTACCACCGGGTCGGGAAGCTGCCGTTGATCCAGGTCGTCGCGGCCTCGACGCGGGCCGTCTATGCCAAATGGCGCGACAAGGCCCTGATCTTGGGCGGCGTGCTGGTCCTGCTCTGCACCGGCACGCTCGCGCTTTTATTTCTGCTGAAGAGCGAACTGGCCCAGCGGGTCGTGGCCGAAACGACGCTGCGCCATTGGGCAACGCGGGACGACCTGACGGGACTCCTCAATCGTCGGCCCTTCTTCGAACTGGCGGACGCGCGCATCGAGGACGCGGTTCGCGGCGCCTCGCACGTCTCGCTGCTGATGATCGATGCGGATCATTTCAAAACTTACAACGACCGATACGGCCACCCTGCAGGGGACGCGGTGCTGGCTGCCATCGCGCGTTGCATCGAGGCTGAGATGCGGCGCGCGACCGACCTCGCGGGGCGGTTCGGAGGCGAGGAATTCATCGCCTTGCTGGCCGCGGCGGATCGGGCCCAGGCTTTCGTGATCGCCGAAGCCATCCGGACCGCCGTGGCCCGGCTCTCGATCCCGCACGACCGCGCGGCGGCCGGCATCGTGACGGTCAGCGTTGGGCTGGCCACGGCGGAACCCCAAGGCCCAGTCGCGTTATCCCGGTTCGTCGAGCTGGCCGACGCCGAACTCTACAAATCGAAACGCAGCGGCCGCAACCGGTCGACAGCCGCCGAGGGCTTCGCCGGGACGGCACCGAAGCCGTCCGGCGCGAAGGCGCTCACGGCCTGAACGGAAGCCAGCGACAAAACCGGGCGGCCGCGTCTATCCTGCGACAGAGCCGGTGAGACCGGATCGACCACTCGTCACGCCCATGCGCTCGCTGCTTCTCGTATGTCCCGACGATATCGGCCGGTGCGATGCCGCACTGGCCTCGGGCGCCGACGCCCTGGTGGTTGCGCTCCGGCACGCCCCGCCCGCGTCCAGGGAGGCGGCGCGCGGGGCGGCGCGCGCCTTTCTGCTCCGGGCCGCCGCCCTGCCGCGCCACCCGCGGCTCGTGGCCGAGATCGACGCGCTGGCAAGCGGGAACGCCGATGCAGACCTCGAGGCCGTCATGGCGAGCGCCCCCGACGCCATCATGCTGCCGGGGGCTGTCGGCGCAGTCGACATCCAGCACCTCGCCGCCAAGCTGGCCGTGCACGAGGCCGAGAACGGCATCGCGTCCGGCCGCACCGGGATCCTGGCGATGGTGGCCGACACGGCCCGGGGCGTGCTGGCGCTTGGCACGATCCCGGCCGCCAGCCCGCGCCTCCTGGCCCTCGCGTGGGACCCGCGCGGGCTGGCGCGGGAGATCACCGCAGGCGAGGCGGCGGGCGGTGCCGTGGCGCGGACCGCCGAGCCCTGCCGGATGGCGCGCGGCTTGATCGTGGTCGCGGCGGTTGCGGCCGGCGTCGCCGTGATCGACGCGGTGACGGTGGGCGACGAGGCGAAGCTGACCCGAGATTCCAGGGCCGCGCGCCGCGACGGCTTCACGGGAAAGCTGGCCCTCGATGCGGCGCAGGTGCCGACCATCGCGCGCTGCTTCGCGGCGGATCGCAGGCGATGACGGTCAGCGGCCCTCGATCAGCCCTCGGACCCGCGCCATCAAGGCGTCGGTGGAGAAGGGCTTGGTCATCATGGCCGTGCCCGGATCCAGCGAGCCGAATGTGGCCGAGCCCGTTTCGGCATAGCCTGTGATGAACAGGACCTTCAACGCCGGTCGGGTCCCGCGGGCGGCGTCGGCGAGGTCACGGCCGTTCATCCCGGGCAGTCCGACATCGGTGACCAGCAGGTCGACGCGCTCGGGCGAGCGCAGCACCGCCAGTCCCGACGGGCCGTCGCGCGCCTGAAGCACGCGATAGCCGAGTTCGTGCAGGACCTCGACGATCAGGTCGCGCACTACCGGCTCGTCCTCGACCACGAGCACGCTTTCGCCGGCCCCGCGGGCGGGCACCGCCTTGCCCGCCTCGGCCACCTCGGCCTCGGCTGATCCATCGTGGCGGGGCAGGTACAGGCTGACCGTGGTGCCCCGACCGAGCTCGCTCTCGATGCGGGCCTCACCCCCCGATTGCCTGGCGAAACCGTAGATCATCGACAGCCCGAGCCCCGTACCCTGCCCGAGCTGCTTGGTGGTGAAGAAGGGATCGAAGGCCCGGGAGGCTACATCGGCACTCATGCCGGTGCCGGTGTCGGACACGCGGATGCACACGTACGGCCGATCAGGGCCCGCGGCATCCGCGGCCGGATCCGGCATGGGGCAGTTGGAGGTTGCGATGGTGAGCGTGCCGCCGTCCGGCATGGCGTCGCGCGCATTGATCGCAAGATTGAGAATGGCATTCTCGAGCTGGTGCGGATCGCACAAGGTCGCCCACAAGCAATGCGCCTCGACGATGTCGAGGCTGATCGCCTCGCTGATGGTCCGGCGCAGCAGATCCTGCATGCCGGCCAGGAGCGCATTGGCGTCGGTCGGCCGGGGGTCGAGCGGCTGGCGGCGCGCGAAGGCGAGCAGCCGGTGCGTCAGCGCGGCGGCGCGCTGAGCCGACGCCATGGCGCCCTTGATGTAACGATCGAGATCCTCGGTGCGACCAAGAGCGATGCGCGAGCGCATGAGGTCGAGCGAGCCGACGATGCCGGTCAGCAGGTTGTTGAAGTCATGCGCGATGCCGCCGGTCAGCTGGCCGACCGCCTCCATCTTCTGGGACTGCCGAAGATCGTGCTCCACGCGCTCGCGTTCGGCCGCCTCGGCCCGCAGCCGCTCGTTGGCGCGCGCCAGTTCCTCGGTTCGGGCCGCCACCTGGCTCTCCAGCGTCATGCCGGCGGCGCTCAGCTGTTCGGCATGAAACTCGAGCTCGGCATAGAGCGCCACGACGCCGCGATTGGTCTCGGCCAGTTCGCGGTTGAGACGCTGCGCCTCCTCCTCGCGTTCGCTGAGCGCGGCGAGGCTCTGGAGCAGTTCGCGATGCTGGGTCCGCAAGGCCAGCATGGGGGCTTCCGCTCCGGCGCGCCCCACGGTCTGGGCCAGGGCCGAGGCCCGAGCACCGGAAAAGGCCGGGCTGCCCGGCGGCAAGCGCTTCGACAAGGTCGCCACGGTGCCGCGGCCGGGTTGGGACATGATGGTGAAATCGTCCACGAGACGCCGTGCGCCCGCGATGCCGAGCCCGAGACCACCTTCCGAGCGGAACCGGCCCTCGAGCACCGCCGCGAGGTCGGCGATGCCGGGTCCCCGGTCGCTGATGCGGATCACCAGAGACTGTGCGGCCCCGGCGCCGTCGACGCCGTACTCCACCCGGCCGCCGCCCGCGTAGCCGAAGGCGTTGCGGGCGATCTCGGACAGGGCGGTGGCGATCCGCACCTGGTCCTGGACGCCGAAGCCGAGCCCGTCGGCCAGTCGCCGCGCGCGCTGGCGCACCGCCACGATGTCCTCCTCGGTTTCGACCACCGTGGACAGGATCGGCCACCTCATGCCGAGGGAGCCCGGCAGACCAGCACGGTCGCATCGTCGCGGGGCCGGCCGAAATCGCGGTAGAGCACCCCCGCGATCAGGCTCGGATGGGCGAAGCCGAGCCCGGGATAGCGATCGAGGGACCAGCCCGTCGCCACCCCGTCCGACTGCATCACGAAGAGGCTGCCCGGCCCGAACGGATAGGTGAACTCGCGGATCGTGCGGGCCACGTGCCCGGCCGTTCCGGGCAGCGACACGGTGCGGGTCGTCTTGTGGCCCGTCACCACGGCGCCCGCGACGTTGCCGATGCCGCAGAACACCGCCAGGCCCGCGTCCGGATCGAGCCGGCAGACCGACACGGCGGCGCCGCGCGTGTGGCCGAGCCCGGCATGGATGGCAGCCAGGATAGGGCCGGGCGCTTCCCCGACATGCCGCCGGAACAGCATCAGGGCCGCATCGGCGGCCGTCGCGGCATGGGGCCCGTGGCCGAGCCCGTCAGCCATCAGCACGGTCCAGCGATGCCGGTCCCGGATGACGCAATGCGCGTCGCCCGACACGGGCTCGTCCTTCAGCGCGCGGGCGACGGCACCGTGAAACGGCACGCGGGCGTCGACCTCGCCCCGTCGCGCCTCATGCGACGCCATCCGGGCCAGCACCGCCGTGCCGAGCCCCGGCCAGGACGCGATGTCGAAAACCTGAGATTGGCGCCTGACGGCCCCGAGCCCATGGCCGGAGCTCCCCCCGGTGGAATGCCCGTCTTGCTGGGCAAGGGCGGGGCTCACCATGCCGGCACCCCGATCGAGCGCCAGGATCTGGACACCGTGGCCGGTCTCGTCCTCGTAGGTTCCGAGCAGCATCTCGCCCGGTCCGCCGTATTTCACCATATTGGTCGCGAGTTCGGTGGCCACGATGGCGACACGCCCTGCAGCCGTCTCATCGTAGCCCAGCCCGTGCGCCAGAACCGTGGCGCGGCGGCGAGCCTCGGCGACCTGGCTGGCTTCCACGATGGCGATCGGCAGCATGGGCTATGTCCAGCGCGCGATGGTGACGCGCGTCCCCTTCCCCGGAGTCGACTCGATGGAAAACTCGTTCGACAGCCGTTTGGCGCCGCCCAGCCCCAGCCCCAGCCCACCGCCGGCCGTATAATGGTCCGCCAGGGCCATGGCGATGTCCGGGATGCCGGGACCGCGGTCCACAAAGCACATGCGGACCGCGCGCCGGGTGCCCTCCTGCACGAGTTCGATCCTCATCTCGCCGCCGCCGCCGTGGTCCAGCGTGTTGCGGGCCAATTCGCTCGCCGCCGTGATGATCTTGGTCTGGTTGACCAGGGACAGGCCGATCTCGATGGCCCGAGCGCGCACCTGCTGGCGCACCCGCACCACGTCGTCCCCGCTACGGATCGGGTAGGTGTCAGTCGCGGTAACGGGCACGGGCGTTTTCCGGGCCGGCGAAGCCATCCTGATCCAGCCTCGGCTGGATCAGCGCCATGCCGCGCTCGAGGTTGAGTGCCGTCTTGATGCCGGTGAGCGTGAGGCCGAGTTCGACCAGCGTGATGGCGACGGCCGGCCGCATGCCGACCACGACCGTTTCGGCGTCGAGGATGCGCGACACGGCCGCGAGGTTGTCGAGCATGCGGCCGATGAAGCTGTCGACGATCTCCAGGGCCGAGATCTCGAGCAGGACGCCCCGCGCTCCGGTCGCGGCGATCCGCGACGTGAGGTCTTCCTCGAGCGCCATCGCCAGCCGGTCGTGCATGTCGACCTGGATCGTGACGATCAGGGCCGCGCCGAGCTTGAGGATCGGGATCCGGTCCATCGGGATCAGGCGGCGGCGCCGGCGGTCCCGGACGGTCCCGACAGACGCACCACGGCCCGGTTGGTGCGTCTCAGGGCCACCGCAAAGGCGTCGGCCAGCGTGGCCTTGGACACGACGTTCAGTTCCACCCCGAGATGCACCATGGTCTGCGCGATCTGCGGCCTGATGCCGGAGATCAGGCAATCGGCACCCATCAGGCGCGCCGCCGCGACGGTCTTGAGAAGGTGCTGGGCCACCAGCGTGTCGACGGTCGGCACGCCCGTGATATCGATGATGGCGATCTCCGCCTCCTCGTCGACGATGGCCTGCAGCAGGTTCTCCATGACGACTCCCGTGCGGGCGCTGTCCAGCGTGCCGATCAGCGGCAACGCCAGGATGCCGCGCCATAGTTGAACGACGGGGGTCGACAGTTCAGCGATCTCCTGGCTCTGCCGGCTGATGATCTCTTCACGGCTGGACTGGAACACCTGCATGGTCTGCAGACCCAGGCGATCGAGGAATCGACTGGCCGCCATGCTGCCCGACGCCACGTTTTCGGGGTCGCCGGCACAAACGCGATTCAGCGCTGCAAAAAGTGGCTCCCTCAACGAAAAGATGAAATTCGCGGTGTCGGCCGCGGTGACACCCTGCAGGGCACGAGCGCGCGAAATCTCGCCGAGATCCTCGTCGAGCCTGGCGCGGGCATCATCTTCCCGGGCCATCCCGGTCGCATCGAGCGCGTCGCGGACGCGATCCAGGATCGTGCGAGCCTGGGCCTGAACTTCCGCCGCGCGGATGCGGCCGCTCATGACCTGGCCGCCGCCCTGCTGCAGCAGCGTCGACCAATGGCCCAGTATGGCCTCCTGCTCGTCCGCCACCACCTTGACGAGGATCCGGATCCCATCCGACGCCATCGTGACCACCTTCTCTCGCCGACCGACGTGCTCGCCTCCGGCCGCGGCCTTTGTACCACCACCCGACGAGGGTGCAACACCGGCGCACGGTTTACGCAACCGCAGGGTGGAAATTGCCGCGCTATCCAGAGCGGAACTGCACCGCTGGCCCTGCTGACCGGGACTCACCCTTTGTCGGTTCGCGCGGGCGAATTCGCTTGAGCTTCGCGAAGCCCACGTGACAGAGCTTCCGGGGCACGACATCGTCGTGGCAACGGGGCGATGGCCATGCCGCAGCGCGGCGCAGAGGACAGCATGACGAGCCGGTCATCGGGCTATCTGCTGCTACTGCATCAAGATGCGGCCTCGACGGGAGCGATGCTCTCGGCGTCGCTGCGATCCGGGTGCTGGAGCCGGGCCGAACGAGTGCCCGATACCGGGATGTCCTGCGCCGTGAGCGCCGCCATGTTCTCCGGGGCCGTCCACTGCTTCCACCAAGGGGCCGGCCACAGCGGGGGCCTCTATCACAATAGCTGGGCGGCGGGCGATTGGTCCGGCAGCCGCCACGTACCCGGGACCGGAATGTCGGAGAGCCCCGCCGCGGTGGTCTTCCAGAACCTGCTCTATGTCTTCCACCAGGGTTGGGGCGGCAGCGGCGCCCTCTACTTCAACACCTTCGACGGGGCAGGCTGGTCGGGCGACCGACCTGTGCCGGGTTCCGTTTTGTCGAACAGTCCCAGCGCGGTCGTGTTCGGCCACAAGCTCCATGTCTTCTACCAGAGCGCCGGCCGCGACGGGCATCTCCGGTTCAATGTCTTCGACGGAGTGGGTTGGGCCGGCGAGGCGTCGATCCCGCACACGGGATGCTCGGAAAGCCCGAGCGCTGCGGTGTTCGACGGGCGCCTCCACGTCTTCCACCAGGGGTTCGACCGGAGCGGCGAGCTTTACGTCAACCAGCACGACGGGCTCGAATGGCGAGGCGACCGACGGCTGCGCGCCCCGGCGATCGCGGCGAGCCCTGCCGCGGCAGTCTGCGACGGCGCACTGCATTGCGTCTACAAGGCGAAGGGCCGGGACGGACAGCTCTGTCATGACAGCTTCGCCGGTCGATCCTGGGGCGGCAGCCGAGAGGTGCCGGGCATCGCGATCTCGGCGAGCCCCGCCGTCGTCGCGGTCACCGGTGTCGCGCTTTCCGAACCTTGCGAAGCCGCGCAGGCCCCGGCACCGGCCTAGAGTCTGCGACGGACGCCTCATGCCGTCTTGTCGGGCCAGCGGCAGAGGTCCGAGACCACGCAGGTGGCGCAAGCGGGCTTGCGGGCCGTGCACGTATAGCGGCCGTGCAGGATCGTCCAGTGGTGCGCGTCGCGCTTGAACTCCACCGGCACGATCGTCTCGAGCCCCAGTTCCACCGCCAGCGGCGTCGCACCGGCCGCGATTGGCAGCCGGTTCGACACCCGGAACACATGGGTGTCGACCGCAATGACGGGGTCGCCCCAGACCGTGTTGAGCACGACGTTCGCGGTCTTGCGCCCGACGCCGGGCAGCGTTTCGAGCACGGCACGGTCGCGCGGCACCGCCCCGCCGTGCTGCTCCGTCAGGATGGCGCAGAGTGCCATGACGTTCCTGGCCTTGCTGTTGTAAAGCCCGATCGTTCTGATAAAGCCGCGCAACCGCTCCTCGCCGAGCGCCAGGATGGCGGTCGGCGTGCTGGCCAAGGCAAAAAGCGGCGCCGTCGCCTTGTTGACGCTGACATCGGTGGCCTGGGCCGACAGCACCACGGCAATCAGCAGCGTGAACGCGTCGGCGTAGTCGAGTTCCGTCCTGGGCTCCGGGTTTGCGGCGCGCAACCGCGCGAAGATCTCGTGGATGCGGCCGGCCTCGTGCCCGGGTGTGGCGGTGCCGCCGAGCATGGCCGCGGCGACGGGTCGCGTGCCCCCCAGGCGGCGAGACCCTGACGTGTTCGGCTTTTCCTGCGCCATGCGGCTCCTATAATCCGAAGCCAGGCTCGATGCCATCGACCGGTATCGAGGGAGCCCGCAGCATGTCCGATGCCGATCCCGCCGACCCGGTGCTGTTCTCGACGCGCCTGCATCCGCACCGCTCGCTGACCCAGCGGCAGTTCCGCAGGCTGCTCGTGGGCATCGCGGCCGTGAGCTTCTGCGCCACCCTGCCCTTCGTGATCATGGGGGCCTGGCCGGTGGCGGGGTTCATGGGCCTCGACGTGCTCTTGGTCTATCTGGCGTTCAAGGCGAATTTCCGCGCCGCCCGGGCCTACGAGGACGTCGAGGTCACGACCATCCAGCTCATGCTGGCCAAAGTCGATCCGCGCGGCGCCCGCGCCGAATGGCGGTTCAACCCGTCCTGGGTGCGGCTGGAGCGCCAGCAACACGCGGAATTCGGCATGCAGCGCATCCACGTGGTGGCGCGCGCCGACCGGATCGAGGTGGCGTCGTTCCTGGGACCCGACGCCAAGGGGCGCTTCGCCGACGACCTCGGCCGCGCGCTGGCCGAGGCGCGGCGGGGCTATCGGTATAGTTGAAGACGCGGCTAGACGGACGCGAGATCAAGCGTTCCAACGCAAGGTGCGTGAAACGGACTGGCAGAGCAAACGATTTTACAATCCGCGCGCGTGGTTATCTTCTAATGAGCGAGTAGCGCGCGGGTACGTGCGCTTGCGTCAATGGTTTGAGGGAGCCTTCGCCGTGATCTTCGCGGCGGCAAGCCTGAAGGTGCTCACATCCCGCCTGCCGACGTGACAGCACGACCGCATAGTCAAGAATGGTCTGGGCTTGCCCGATCGAGATCCTGCCGTCGGGTCGACCCCACTCGTTCAAACCTTTCTGGGGTGGAATAGGGCGCACACTGGCCTCTGCCTAAAGATTGCTGCGGGGGTCATCCGCCTCGCCGACGTCGTGCTTTTCGTGGAGCATACCCATCCGCCTGCTGCGGGAGCAGCGGTCGGCGCCCGCCTCGAAGGGGCCAGGAGTCGTCCGCCACTGGGGCGGGTCATCCAGGGTAGGCTTGGCGCGCCGCGTCCCAGCGCTGCACCGCAACGGTGTCGCCGATCACGAAGCGCGTCAGGTCCTCGCCGATGGCGAGCGGCCCCGAGTAGGTGCGCCGGGTGGCCGCCGCGATCTGGGCCACGTCCGGCGCGGTCGTAGCACCCCGCGCCGTGAGCTGGATAATGTGCGTGTAGGCCGCGAGCTTCGGCCTGGCCCGCGAAAACACGACGCCCGCCTCCTCCGGCGAGGTGTGGTGCTCCATGACCGCCCGGTTCTGCACCTTGTCGAGTACGTCCGCCGGCGCGTCGCAGACCTCGTGGATCAGCAGGTCGACGCCCGCGCCGTGGCGGATCACCGCCTCGTCGAACCTGGTGTCGCCGGAGATCAGCACGGAACGCCCGGCGTGGTCCACGCGGTAGCCCACCGCGGGCTTGATCAGGGGACCATGATTGACCGTGAAGGCCGTGACCTTGACACCGTTCGCCTCGAACACGATGCCGTCACTGTCCACATTATAGCCGACCGCGGGGTTGAACTCCTGAGCGTCGATCCGGGTCGCGATCTCGGGTGTATGTTCGTCGGCTATGCGGATGCGGACGTCGGGCATGAAGGCGGCGCGCATCCCCTCGGCCATCTGCTTCGTCCCCACTGGCCCGATCAGGACCATAGGCGCGCTCCGCATTCCATAGCCTGTTTGGATGTAGCCCGTCATCCAGAGGTCCGGCAGTCCGACGGTGTGATCCGAATGGAAGTGCGTGAGGAAAATCGGACCAACGTCGCCGAGTCGAACCCCGATCTGGCGCAGCCGGATGTCGCAGCCACGTCCAGCGTCGAACAGCATGTTAAGCCCTCCGGCCTGGACCAGCGTTGCGGCGCTGAAGCGGGCGGGGTTGGGACTCGGCGACCCGGTCCCGAGCAGGGTCACCGTCATGGCATCGGCAGCGGCCGGGGCCGTTTGCGCGTGCGCGGCCGGGACCACCTCCGGAAGAACCCATCCAAGTACTGCGGCGCCGAGCAGCGCCCGCCGCTTCGGGTCGGCTTCATCGGCTTGGTGTCGCGTCATGTGGTCCCCCCTTGACGGTCAGCCCGGCAGACGCCGCGCTGAGGTGGATGACGGACGGATCGAGCCCGTCCAGGATGAAGACCACGGCCGGTTCGGCCAGCCGGTTCGGCCAGGTATCGAGGAAGCGTGGCGGATGGAAGACGTGCTGCACGCCGTGCACCGCGACAGGTTGGGGCTGCCCCTCCACCGCCACGATCCCCTTCACCCGCAGCAATCGTTCCCCATGCTCCGCGACCAATCCGCCGAGCCACTCCGCGAGTAGGCCGAAGGGTATGGGCCCCGAGGGGCGCACCACCGTTGTCGCGAGCCGGTGCGTATGGGCGGGCTCCGCCGTGAAGCGGCCCGGAGGCAGGCGACGAAGCGGCAGCTCGCCTCCGGCGTCGCCCAGCAGTTCATCCAGGGCGACGTCGCCGTGGAGGACGTTCAGCAATGGGGCGCGGGCGTTCAACGCCCTGACCTGGCTCACGAGGCCTGATGCCTTCCCGACGAGGTCCGTCTTGGTCAGCAAGAGCCGGTCCGCGACGGCAATCTGCCGTCTCGCCTCGGCGTGGCGGTGCAGCGTGGCGCCGCCCGTGACGGCATCGACTGTGGTGACCACGCGGGCCGGAACGTAGCCGCGCAGCAGCATCGCGCGGTCGAGGAGCGTCTGGAGAACCGGGACCGGATCGGCAAGCCCCGTCGTCTCCAGGACGACACGGCGGAAGGGCGCCACCGTCCCGGCGAGGCGACGCAGGGCCAGGCCCTCCAGCGTGGCGGCCAGGCTGCCGTTGAGGGTGCAGCAGAGGCATCCCTGCGGCAGAAGCACAACCTCGCCCTCGATCGCTTCAATGAGGACGTGGTCGAGCCCGACCTCGCCGAACTCGTTGACGATCACGGCCGTGTCGGACAGGCGCTGGTTGCGCAATAGACGCGCGATCAAGGTCGTCTTGCCGCTGCCGAGGAAGCCGGTGACGACCGTCACCGGGGTCAAAGGCACGGGCGTGCTTATGCCGAGCCCACCGACGTTTGGCGTGCTGCTACTGAATGTATGCGTCACATTCGACCTCGACGGCAGCACCCAAGGCGAGGCCGTTGACACCAACTGCCATCCGGACCGGGAGGCGGTCAGGCGAGAAGTACTTCACGTACACGGCGTTGAACAAAGGCACGTTCTTCATATCCGACAAAGAGACATTGCATCTATAAACGTCGTTCATGGAGGCGCCCGCGAGCTTGAGGTGATCGGCTACGGCTTGCATCGCGTTTGTCGCCTGTACCGAGAAATCACCCGGCAATGTACCGTCCGGTGCCACGCCAAGCACGCCTGACGTGTAGACCGAGTTTCCGATCCGCACGGCCGCGGAGAATGGCCTTCCATTCTCCGCGGGAAAGAACTGAGTGCTCGGCGAAGCTACGACCGGCGTGGCAAGCGCAGGGGACAGGATGACGGAAACGACTAGCATTACCTTGGACATTGAGATTTCCGTAGGAAGCGATAAATCGCGCAGCTCAGTCAGCAATCGTAGATCTCTGACTGGATGGAGGCCGAAACGCCAAAGTATTTAATTCCAGAATGTGGGTCCTGTCACAAATTCGTGCTGCCGCTACCCTGCCTGTCCGGTGCGAACGCGCTGGTAGGCCGATGAACGGCAGCGGCGCCACTATGCGTATCTCGTCGGCGACTTGCGAAATGGGCAGACTTAGCAGGAGTAGAGGAGGTAGTGGGTCCGAGGAGCACACGGCGGCTGAGTGTCAGCATGGGGCGTCCTACATGTCGGAGAACTTTGATCGCTCCGACATCGTAGTTGAAGCTTTGCCGGTGCACGTAGCGCCCGTTGGCGTCGGTGGTGTTCTCGAAATCAGCACACCCCCTCGGCTTCACGGCCGATGTCCGGCCACCGCGCGTTTGAGAGCGGCGAGCAGAACCTCGGCGGCACGCGGCAGCACGCGACCCCGCGCGGTGAACACGTCGATCGAGGCTTGCGCCAGCGGCGCATCGAGCAAGGGGATCGCGCGCAATTGGCCCGACGCCAACTCGCGGACGATGACCTCCGGTGGCAGCACGGTCGCGGAATGGCCCGCGATTGCCAGGCACTTCGCCATGTCGAGGGAGTTGGTTTCCACGAGCGGCATGAGCGTGGCGTCGGCCAATGCCGCCGCTTTCTCGATCAGCGTGCGAATGCCGAAGCTGCGATCCGGCAAGGAGTGTGGAACAGCGAGCAGCGCTGCGATGGACAGGCCGGCCTTGGCGGCCAAAGGGTGGTCTGGACAGACCACCGCCTGCAGGGGCTGCGGCCACCGCATCCGGAGTAGAAGTTCGCTCCGATAGGGCGGATCGAGCGCGACGCCAATGTGTGCCTCTTCGCGGAGTACAGCCTCGGCGACCTGGTGCGTGCCGGCGATGCGGACCTGAATCGACACGCCGGGATGTGCACCCTGGAAAGCGGCGAAACAGGCTGGCAGAACTCGACCGGTCGCAGCTTCGACGGCCGCGACGGAAACGCGACCGCACCGGAGCTCGTTCAAGTCATCGACAGCGCCGTGCAGACGTTCCAGATCCCGTCCGACGCTTTCCACGAAATGATAGACGAGCTGCCCCTGCTCGGTGGGCATGACGCCGCGACGGCTGCGTGTCAGGAGAGGCGCCCCGAGTTCATGTTCGAGAAGCGAGATTTGCCGGCTGATCGCACTTGGCGCGATGTGGAGCCGGTCCGCCGCCTGCCGGATGGAGCCGCAGCGGACAGCTTCGGCAAAATACAGAAGCGACGAATTCAGCAAGCCTTGTCCCTCTCGCACTCGGCAGGCGCGGGCGCGCGCCGCATGACGGCGAGGTCTGCCTCGGCAAGGTCGGCGCAGTCTCGGTGCGCGAGGTGTCGCGCTTCGCCCGAAACAGCCAGGACAGGCAACAACCCGTCGAAATGTGCCGAAAGCTTGTCGAACATCGCGAAGACGCTGCGTGGAGGATCGCTATAGACGAGGCCCGGGCGGAGGACCACCTCCTGTTCCCATCCTCCCATCTCCCCCATCCTCCCGAGGGCTAGCGCGCGGACCCGGTGATGTCCTAGAACGGCGCTACCCGACGCCGGCCGACCTGGCGCGCCCCTACAGGAGCAGACATGACGGCGGCAGACAGCTTCCAGACCGAAGTCGCTCAGGGCGAGCGCTTCCGTTTCGGAAGGAACTGGTCGCTGTTCCTGCGCCTCCTCAACGACGAGCGCATCGCCCTGGCGGAGCGCTCGCTCGTCACCATGCTGGGCGTGCCCGACCTCAAGGGCAAGAGCTTCATCGACGTCGGATCGGGGAGCGGTCTGTTCAGCTTGGCGGCTCGGCGCCTCGGCGCCAGGGTGCACTCCTTCGACTACGATCCCCAATCCTACGCCTGCACGCGGGAATTGTGCCGACGATACTTCCCCGACGATCCGAACTGGACGGTCGAGCGGGCTTCGGTGCTCGATCCGGACTATCTCGGCAAGCTCGGCACCTTCGACATCGTGTATTCCTGGGGCGTGCTGCACCACACGGGCCAGATGTGGGCGGCGCTCGACAACGTGAAGCCGCTGGTAAAGGTCGGCGGCCGGCTGTTCATCGCGATCTACAACGACCTCGGCGCCATCACCGATCGCTGGGAGGAGATCAAGCGCCGCTACAACGCGCTGCCCTGGCCTCTCAACACGGCCTACGTCCTCACACACTTGATCCCCCAGCAGCGCGTCGCCTTCCTGGACGCGCGGCGCGACAAGCTCGTCAAGGAGTGGGTGCGCAGCTGGACCCACTACCAGCAGGTGAGCCTGCGCGGCATGAGCCGCTGGCGTGACGTGATCGACTGGTACGGCGGCCTGCCCTACGAGCGCGCCTCGATCGAGGCGATTGCCGACGTCTACGCCAAGGACGGATTCCGGCTCGAGCGCATCTCCGACCAAAGCTCGGGCTATGGCTGCAACGAGTTCGTGTTCGACCGTGTCGCAGTTGCGGGCACGTTTGTCGATTTCCCGATCCCGGGCGGCCTGTCGATCGAACGGCGCTATGGCCGCCGCGTGCTCGGACCCTTCGAGCGCCGCGACGGAGCCTGGTGGGGCCGCACCGCCGCGCCGCTGCGCGCGCCGGAGGGGGCAAAACTGCTCCTGTTCCGCGATGGAAAGCTCGTCGGCCCGGTAGTGCCACAAGGCGAGGCCGTGCCGGTTGGGCCTGACACCGAGGGTGAAGGCTCCGCGACCGCATCGCAGATCCACGTCGTCGCTGCCGTGTGCATCGCACCGCCCGAGGCCGGCTTCCCGAAGGAGAAGGGCATCGCCTGGCAATGGCCGGCGCCCGACCTCGGCTTCATCGCCGACGATGTCCGTGCCGAACGGAGGGGCTCGCCCGTCCACATCTTCGAGGACGACGTCCAGCTGCCATGGCCCTTCTCCAAGCACGAGGAGATTCGCACCACCGGGCTCGGGCGCTTCTCCCATTGGGGCCCGGAGGTGATTTTCACGACGCTGCGGAACGAGGACCCGAACGCCCTGCGCGATCGCCTGAGCATGGTCATCGCAGTCGACCCGGTGTGATGCGGCCGGAGGCAACGCCATGAATCTAACACGGAACGACACGCGAGCGCCCGCCCCCGACGGAGCGGCGCCGGCCCGCGAGGCTGCTCGACCTCGGTCTCGTCCTGTCGGCGGCGGCGCTCACCGTCGCGGCCAATGCCATGGTCCCCAAATGCCGAGAACAGGATGCGGGAGGATGTGGGCGTCCTGCACCGAAACGACCTTTCGGATCGTCTCGAAACGGTGTCGCTTGTCGCCCGGGTTGATCCGCTCCGGCGAGAACGCCACGGTGAAGTCGCGGCCGCCGACCCACCCGGAGCTCTGTTCCAGGACAGGGAGGCAGTCTTCCTCCGTCGAGCCGGGGTAGACGCGAGCCCGGGTAGACGGTGGACTCGCAGACGACGATGTCGCCTGTCTTCAGGACCGCTCCCCCGTGCGTGACGCGGCCATGAGCGCGGACAGGTCCGGTTGCAGCGCCGCGTCGATCGGCGTCGGCACCGTGACGATCAAAAGGTCGGCGACGGGAGGATCCGCCGCGTGCGTCGGGTGCGAGCCTGACCCGAGCAGCGTTTCCGCGTCGACCTCACGCGTGCGATCCTCGCCGCGCCGCAGTTCCGCGACCCTTCCGCAATCGATGTCGAATCCGGTCACCTCGAAGCCAGCACGCGAGAAGGCGACGACGGGCAGACCCAGGTGGCCGAGGTCGATGACGGCCACTTTTCAATCGTGATTTAGCTCGAATCGGTTAGACTGGACCCACCGTTCGAGGGAGCCCGTTCGGAAGCTTGCAATTGGACGAAGGCCTTCGTATGCCTGCTCGCGCCAGCGGGCAAGCGCTCCAGACATGGGCCGGTGCGCGGACTGTGTTCCCGTGCCGTGCGGCCTCGTGCCATTCTCGAAAGGGTCGGTAAGCTTGACTATGCCGAAGAAAAAGCGTGCCGTGCTTGTGACGGGCGCTGCCGGTTTCATCGGATACCACCTGGCCAACAGGCTGATTGCGGAAGGGGACCTTGTCGTCGGCCTCGACATCGTCAACGACTATTACGACGTTGCGCTCAAGACGGCGCGCCTGGAGCGCCTTCAGGCCCACCCGAACTTCACCTTCGAGCGGATCGATCTTGGCGACAGGCCGAGCCTCGAAGCGCTGTTCGCGCGACAAACCTTCGACCTCGTCGTCAACCTGGCCGCGCAGGCGGGTGTGCGCTACTCGCTGATAAATCCGCACGCCTACGTGAACAGCAACATCACCGGCTTCGTCAACATTCTTGAGGCTTGCCGGCATACGGGCGTCGGCCACCTGCTCTATGCGTCGTCGAGCTCCGTCTACGGTGCGCTCACCCAGATGCCCTTCTCGGTGCGCCAGAACGTCGACCATCCCGTGAGCCTTTATGCGGCGAGCAAGAAGGCCAACGAACTGATGGCCCATACCTACAGCCACC
>JAABUZ0100000796.1_pt1 | contig 70086 bp, 76 predicted proteins | sample 5562091 | NCBI WGS metagenome assembly JAABUZ01 (sample SAMN12813069, study PRJNA571459) | rock metagenome | isolation source: Antarctica rocks | place: Antarctica: Victoria Land, Linnaeus Terrace sud | collected 2015-12-21 | reverse complement strand
ACTCCCCCTTGACGAGACATGATGGTCCTCCTGTGATGGTGGTTTCAGCACCTTCCATCATACAAAAGCTATCTGTCTCGTCTCCTCCTTCACTATGGCTTTGTGGCTAACCTACCCTCAAAAGCCATCCTCCCCCCCGATCGTCGAGGCCGGATAGAAGGCCTCCCCCGGCAATAGCGCCACGCCGACCTTGCGCGCCTCCGCCGCCAGGAGTCGTCCCCGTCCCCGCCGCAAGCGGAGCCAGAGGTAGAAGCCGCCGCCAGGGTCGGGGGAGACCTCCAGGACTGACGCCGCGCCACGTAATTCCGCGCACAGGGCGGCGCGCCGCTCCTCATAGATCGCGCGGACGTGCGTGAGATGGCGGTCGTAGACGCCCGACACCAGCAGCCGTTCGACCACGAGTTGCGGGAGCGCGCCCGTGTTCAGATCGGAGAACTGTTTGGCCAGCGCGAGGCGTGCGATGACGGGCGCCGGTCCCGCCAGCCAGCCGACGCGCAGCCCAGGGGCGATCGTCTTGGAGAAGCTGCCCAGGTGGAGGACCAGACCATCGCGATCAAGCGCCAGGAGCGGCGGCGGTTCCGGCCCGTCGGCCCACAGTTCCGCGTATGGTGTGTCTTCCAGGATTGGCACGCCGTGGCGTCGCGCCAGCGCGACCAGGCGCTCACGCCGCGCGTGCGACAGCGTGGCTCCGGTTGGGTTGTGGACGGTGGGCTGGACCACGATGAGGCGCACGCGCCGCCGCGCCAGCACATGAGCCAGGGCGTCGACGCGCAGCCCCTCCGCATCGACCGGCACGCCGATGAGCCGCGCCCCGGCCGCCCCAAAGGTTTGCACGATGCCCACATAGGTCGGCGCTTCGACGACCACCTCGTCACCAGGCTCGACCAGCGCCTGCGCGACCAGGGCGAGTCCCTGCGTCGCGCCGGAGAGGACCATGATCTCGTCCGCCGTGACCGGCGCGCTGCGGCGCCTCATGTGCGCGGCAAGCGTGTGTCGCAGCGACCCGAGCCCCTCGACCGGTCCATAGGTGAGACCATCCGCGCCGGTGCGGGTCAGCGCCTCAGCCAGAGCCGCTTGCACCGCGTCGAACGGGATGACCTCCCCCGTGGGCGTCCCCCCCGCGAACGAGATCACGTCGTCGCGCGTCCCCAGGGCCATGATGTCGCGCAACAGGCTCGGGTCGGGTCCAAGCCCCTGGCCGACGGCGCGCAAACCGAGCAGCCAGGCCGCCGAGGGCATGCGCCCCATGTGCGGCGGCGTGCCGCCAGCGGCGGTATCATCGTGCGTCCTCTCCCGCGACGAGCGCACCACTGTACCGCGGCCAGGGCGCGCCTCGACCACACCGTCGGCCGCCAACTCGTGATAGGCGCGCATTGTGGTCGTACGATTTACGCCAAGGCTCGTCGCCAGTTCGCGTTCGGGCGGCAAGCGCATCCCCGGCGCGAGGGCGCCCGTCAGGACGGCGGAGCGGACGCTGTCGCGGATCTGTGCGTAGAGCGGGGGCGCGCCAGAGGCGCGGTCGAGGGGGATGCCGTGGAGTTGCCCCGTCATGGGTGGTCGCTGCCCGCGCCCCCGCGCTCGACTCGATGGATCTTGTCGTGGCGTCATCTATCTATCCTCCTATTCATTCCTGCCGTTCGCCCGTCGCATCGTAGGCGTCGGGGAGGACTTTCTCCATGAACCGCTCGGGGTGGGCAAGGTCGGTAAACCCACTGTGGCGATACAGCCCATGGGCGTCGCGCGTGGCGAGCACCCAGCGGCGTACGCCTCGGAGCGGCGGATAGTCGGCCACGACGGCCATCAGCCACGTCCCCAGGCCCGCGCCGCGCGAGCCCGGCAGGATGAAGACATCGCAGAGGTAGGCGAATGTCGCATAGTCGGTGACGACCCGCGCCAGGCCAATCTGACCTGCGTCATGATAGAGACCGAAGGGGAGCGAGTGCTCGATCGCGCGCCGGACGACCTCGCGCGGGATGCCCGGCGACCAATAGGAGGTCGTCAGGAAGCCGTGCACGACATCGAGGTCGATCTTGCGCCGATCCGTGCTGATGAGATAGGGGTCCCGCCGCCATTCCTGCCCATCCGCCATGTGTTGATCATCCAACGCCGGTATCTCCTCTCCTCTCCTACGACGGCGAGGCGTCCATCTCCCCCTTTACGCGCGGGACAGCCGCCTCATACCAGTGCCGGGTGCGCTGTGGCCGCGGCTACGACCTCGCCCAGGCGCCGTAGCCCCTCGTCGATCCGCTCCGGCTCCGCGTGTGAAAAGTTGAGGCGTAGGGACCGTCCGCCGTGTGCGCCATCGGGCGCCACTTGACAGGCGGAGCCGGGAACGAACGCGACGCCGCGCTCCAGCGCCGCGGCTAGCAACGCCCGCGTGTCCGTGCCCACGGGCAACGTGACCCAAATGAACAAGCCGCCCTCCGGCCGCGTCCAACGCGCCTCCGGCGGAAAATAGCGCTCCAGCGCCGCGAGCATCGCGTCGCGGCGCTCACGGTAGACCCGCCGCAGCCGCGCGATGTGCCCGTCCAGGTCGGCGTGCTGACAGTAGTGCAACACGGCGCGCTGGGCGAGCGAGTCGGTGTGGAGATCGGCGCCTTGCTTGGCCCGCACTAACCGCGCCATCAGCGGTCGTGGCGCGACGACCCAACCCAGACGCAGGCCGGGGGCAAGAATCTTGCTGAACGTGCCCAGGTAGACCGTCTCCTCGCTACCAGGCAGCGCGCGCAGGGGCGGTAGGTCAGCGCCGTCGTAGCGCAACTCGCCGTAGGGGTCGTCCTCGACGAGGGGTAGCTTGTGTGCGGCGCACAACTCGATCAGGACCGCGCGCCGTGTCAGACTCATCGTCGCACCCGACGGGTTCTGAAACGTCGGGATCGTGTAGAGGATGGTCGGCCCATCGCGGGGGACCAGGGGATCGCGGTCCGGCGCCGTGAGCGCCGCGGCGACGTGGTCCACGCGCAGTCCCTCGTCGTCCATCGGCGCGGACATCATGCGCGGCCCGTAGGCGGCGAACGCCTGGAGCGCCCCTACGTAACTCGGATCCTCCACGAGGACGGTCGCCTGCGGGGACAGCAAGACCTTGCCCAACAGGTCGAGCCCTTGCTGTGAGCCCGTCGTGATCAGGATGTCATCCGGCTCCGCGACGATGCCCCGACGCGCCAAGCGCGCGGCCAGATAGGCGCGCAGGGGCAGGTAGCCCTCGGTCGGGCCATATTGCACGGCGCTACCCCGTCCCTCGCGCAGGGCCGCGTCGAACGCGGCGCGCAAGTCGTCAATGGGGAACAGGTCGGGCGCCGGTAGGCCACCGGCGAAGCTGATGACGTCCGGCCGCGCCGTGATGGCGAGCAGGTCCCGAATATCCGAGCCACGCAAGCGACGGTCGGCGTCGCCGAGCAACGCATCCCAGGGCAGTCCCATAGCTCCATCTCCTCCGTTCCGTCACACGTCGTCCACGGGCGGCCTCGCGCCCAAGCGGATGACGGTTGTTCGACGCGCCGTGTGGCGCGGTCGTGTCCTATAAGCCCTATAAGCGGTACCTTGGGTGCAGTGTAAACCGTCCAGGCGTCTGTGGGAACAGCCAAGAACGCCGTCGGGCGCCAGCCAAGTGCTATCTCGCCTACCTCAGTGTGCTTTGCCGATGGCGATAGCGCCATGATACTGTCGCGTACCGGGATACGGTCAGGCACGGTTGCTCTCAAGCAGATCGTTCCGCTGGAGCGACACCCTGCGCCCGTCGTGCGTCGTGATCACGCCGACTTCCTGGAACCCCAGGCGCGCATGGAACCGCAGCGACGCCGGGTTCGGCGGGTCGAGATTGATATCGCACACCAGGGCCGGGATAGCATAGGCGCGCGCATGGGAGGCCGCATGGGCGTAGAGCCGCGCGCCGACGCGCATGCGACGGGCATGGGGCGCCACGGCGATCTGGTCGATGTACAGGAACGAGGGCATGCGCGCCTGGAACCACGCGAATTCGTCGCCCTCGCACACGTCGCCGGCCGTGTAGCCGATCATATAGCCGGCGACCCGGCCATCCAGCTCGGTCACCATCACGTATGGCGCAGCGGTGAGCGTTGCAGCCATTGTCTCCGGCGTTAATGGGTAGACGCCGGGGCGACCGGCCGTATTGATGGCAACGATAGCGGGTATGTCGGTCGGGTCAGCCGAACGTATCGAACGTATGGTCATAGGAGGCATCTATCAACTCGTCCCCCATCACCCCATGACATGCGTCTTCATCATCTCCGCCAACAGGCGATCCTGCTGGTCGTTCCGCCGCATCAAGTGCCGATAGATCCGCTCCTTATCCGTCTGAGATCGGCGCTGGCCGAGCTTGAAGTTTCCTTCCAAGCGCATGATTTCCATCTCGAACCCGACGATCCCCCGCATCTGCGGGCGCGCTTCATCCAGGGACATCTTCAAGGTCCAGGGCTGCTCGTGATGCCTCTCCGTATACGTGATCGTCCGCACGAGTAAGTCATAGAGCCGCCGCTCATCCTCGACTAGGCGTGGTCGCCCGTACGCATGGACCACGGCGTAATCCCAGGTGGGCGCGTCGTCGTGCTCCTGGATCTCGCGCCAGGATGGGCTGATATAGGCATGCGGACCCTGGAAGATCGCCAGGGCTTCCACCTCCTGGGTGAGCATGTGCCGCTGAGGATTGGCGCGCGCGAAATGTCCAATCAACGTGCCATATTTTCCTACGTCCGCGTCCAGCAGGATGGGCACATGGGTCCCCCACGGACCCTCCTCGTTCTGAGTGATCAGTGTGGCGAAGTAGTGTGTTTGCATGAAATGATGGATTTCCTTCTTGTCGTCTACCTTATATGCCCTGGAGATGTACACCTCTGTTCTCCTTTTCGTCAATCATCACGGGATGGGGGACTTTATCGCGCTCACACCATGCCCGTGAGGCGGTCGTCCAGATAGGCGCGCTTCGCGTCGATGTCGCGCGCCGACGAGAGGTAGCGCACCCAGGCCTCGCGTTCGTGCCAGGCGGGCGCCAACTCCCACACGCACAGCGCCGGCGCGTCGACGCTGGGGCGGACGCGCTGGAAGCCGCCGTCGTTGGCGCTCGTCAGGTCGTGGGTGTAGAGCGTTTCCCACAGCTCGTTGGTGTGACGCCAGACGCAGACGATGAGGTATGCGCGCGCGTCCGCATAGTGCAGGATGACGAAGCCGAGCCCATACCCGAGGTCTAGTGCGCCGGTCTCTGCTTCGGTGTGGATGAACGCCCGCGCGTCGCGGATGAACGCCCGGGGGATAATCGCCTCGCCCCGCCGTATCTCGTACCACTTCAGCAGGCCGTGCGGCAGCGCCACGTCGTCGCCTGGCGTCACGACTCGCGCGTGGTGACGGTACGTCGCCGGGACATGACCGAAGCGGGCGAGGTCGGGCGCCGCATTGTCGTGGGCGACCCGATGACGCGGGGCGGATGTGACGACGGGTTGCTGCTTGCCGGTTATCGTGTCGATGGCGATGTCGATCACGGCCGTGTGCGCGCCGAACCGACCACGGAACGCGTCCACGGTGCGCTCCTTGAGGGCATCCGCCTCCTCGGTCGGCGCGTACTTGCGCGCTAGCACACGCAGCGCCGCCGTCCGCTCCCCCAGCGCGGTCAACACCCGCGCCCGGCCATAGCACAGGACCGAGGCGTAGGCCGTGTCATACTCGCACAGCACCGGGTCTGGGAGCGTGGCCACCACCTCATCGACCTCAACGCACACCCGCGCGTCGCGGGCCAACGCCTCGATCAGGCGGCCCTGGCTCGCTCCGTGTATGATGATTCGTGCGTGCGTTCCCGTGCGCGCGTCCTCATAGGCGAAATTCATGGGGACGACGTAGGGCTCGCCGTCCGCGATCACGCCGACCCGCCCGACGCGGGCAGCGTGCAGGAGGGAGGCGAGCGCCTCCGGGTCGACAATAGCGTGATCCGAGCGCCGGAGTTCATGGTACGGTGGAGTGGGCATAGGGGCATGCTCCTCACGATGTTCAATGATGGGACAGGCTATGCGTGGGGGATAGGGGCGATTAAGCGCTAGGGCGGCGTGATTGTCCGTGGCCATGATAACGTCGTCTGCCGGTGGCTCGGACATGATAAGGCCAGGCGGCTGGGGTCACGCGTCATGTAAGACGGACAAATTCCATCATCCAGTTGGTCTCCCACGTTGCTCCCCCGTCGGCCGAGAACGCCTGTTCCCACCGGCACGAGGTATCCGTCATGTCGGACCAGATGAACCGGCTGACGATGCGCTTGCCCGCGAATGTCTCCTGTGCGACGAACATCCCGCGCCCGTCCTTGAACTCCCCAACCATCGGCGTCTGCAAGAGTCCATCCGCACCGGCCCAATAGAGGCTCCACTGCCGCGACGCAGGATCGTAGAGGCGCAGGGTCAAGCCCTCTTGGCGTCCCGACGCCCTCTCCAGTGTTATCTCGTCAATGTTGCCCAGTCCGCCCAGGACCTTCCGGGCGACCGACGTTCCCTCGAACTCCTCCCAGGACTCCGATCCCGTGAGCCACTCCCGCAGCCGCCGGTTATGAACCGTCCACTGACCGATGAAAAAATCGAAGTCAGTGCGGCCATCCCGCCTCTCGTCCTTCGCGTTCAGCTCGATCACCTAGCTCCCTTTGTCTACTCATGCTGTGCCCCGCTGTGTCTCGACGGTGGCGCCGATCGGGGCGCGTACAGGTCTCCTCGCCAGGTCGGCGTGAGCTGTGTCTCACTGACATACTACGGGAATAAGTGGATGCCCCACCAGGACCACTAGAAGGGCAATTGACGCAACCACTTGGGACGTGTGTACGTCGTCGGGAGCAACCCGCTGGGATCGACGGGCGGCTGCAGGGTATCCGTCCCTCCGTCGCGCTCTTGGCGATGGCGTGCGCCGGCTACGCTCGCGCGACCTGTTAGGTGAGGGACACGACGCGTCGGAGCGCCTCCACCGCCTCGGCCGCGACATCCTGTACGATCCGCGCGGCCGGCAGTTGACGGTCGGCTAGCCCGACACTCTGACCCGCATAGAGCGCGAGCGCCTCCAGGTCCCCCGTCATCCCCGCCAACGGGAGCGTGTCGCTGTACCGCGCCACGGGGCGGCCGTCTTCGTCGGCGGCGACCGTCTCCCCCTCACCGGGACGCCGACCAGGCGGTGGCCTGCCCGCGGCGTCCCAGCGCCGCGCCGTGCTGTTGCGCAGCGCGCGATGCGGCGCGCCCGGCCAGCCGCCGTCGAACAGGGCGGCATAGAGCGTGTCGGTTTCCGTGGCGCGGCGGAGGCGCTCTTTGTACACGGTATGGGCCGCCGCCTCCTCGCTGAGCAGGAAGCGTGTGCCCATCCAGACCCCGGCCGCCCCCAGGGCCAGCGCCGCCGCGAGTCCGCGCCCATCCGCGATTCCACCGGCGGCTACCACGGGCGTCGGCGCGACCGCATCGACGACGCGCGGGATCAGCGAGAGGGCGGCGACATGCCCCCAGACGTGGCCGCCCGCTTCCCAGCCCTGGGCCACCACGACATCGACCCCCGCCGCGACGGCCTGCCGCGCCTCGGCGGCGCTCGCGACCGTGTGCAGGACCAGCGCGCCCGCGTCGTGGACGCGCGCGACGTAGGGCGCCGGGTCGCCCCAGAAGAAGGACACCAGGGGGACGCCTTCCTCCAGGCAGACGGCGAGTCGCTCCCCGGGCGGCCAGTGCAAGACAAGGTTAACTCCGAACGGCCGGTCGGTGAGCCGGCGCGTCGCGCGGAGTGTGTAGCGCACCTCGTCGATGCTTTGCCAGGTGACGGCCAGCATCCCCAGCCCCCCGGCGTTCGAGACGGCCGCGGCGAGGCCAGGTGTGGTGGCGCTGCCGATGGGCGCCTGGATGATCGGCAGGTCGATGCCCAGGAGAGGGCATAGCGGCGTCGATAGCATGACTCCTCCCGTCGTCAAGAGCGGTGTGCGGCAAGCCCCGTGTCCGCTCGATAGTGGCGCCTAACGGGGGAGTGGGCCGAAAAACCCCACGATGCCGCGCAGGCGACCATCCTCCGCGATCTCACCCACATCCAGGCCCTCGCGCAACGTGATGCCGTTCGTGGTGAGTCGCCAGATGAAGCGTACGCGCTGATGATGCCCATCCGGCCCGGCGATCACGTCGAACCACGCCCCCGCTATGCGGCCGTGTAAGGCGCCGATGTGCGCGATGAGCGCCTCGCGTCCCGCGATGTGCGCCGTCGGATCCGTATACGTTCCATCTTCCGTCCATGCCCTCTCCAGCAGGCGTCGCCGTTCCGCCTCGTCCGTCGCGTTCCAGGCCGCCACGTACCAGTCGACCACCTCGTGCGCCGTCATAGCCGTCCCTCTGCCATCTGTCTCCTCCTGACCATAGCGGCGCGACAGGTGACGGCACGCGTTATCCGCGGCGCCACGGGTTCAGCCATCGCTATTCTCGGTGCGCTGCGGCAACAGACGATACGCGCCGCCAGTCATCTCGACGATCCGCTCACAGACGGCGACGAGGCTGTCGCGCACATACGCCTCGCTCGTCGCGCGGTTCCCTTGAGTATAGATGAAGAGGTTCGTCGTGTTCGCCTGCACCTTTGATAGCTCGCTTTGCTTGCAGTTCATGCGGCAGAGCGCATGCGCGTCGTCCACGGCCGCCCATTCCCCCGCGCGCAGGGGTTCTCCGCTGGCAGACCCCAGGGGGTAAAACACCTCCCTTCCGGTGGTTCGCATGACGCGCACCGCGCCGCGTAGTGCATCCAGGTCGTGCGCCGATGCGACGATCAGCCGCTCGACCGAGACCGCGTTGTAAGTGTCCACCACCGTGTTGATCGTCGGCAACGTCCCGCGCCGGGCGATCAGCCGGAGCAGCCACTCAGGCGAGGCTATCGCGTCGCCGTCTGTCGCTCCGACGGCGGTGAACAGGGCGCGGTAGCCGCACAGGATCGGGTCAGCTTCCAGGTCCACGCCAGCCGCGCTCATCACGGCGCGCTTCTTAGCCCGTTCCACGCGGGGGTCCTTCTTGCGGGCCGTGACCCCACGGACGATGGCCGCGTGGAACACGACGCCGAGGGCACGCACATAGGGGTCGATGGTATAGCTTTCCATGCCCACATGATACGGCTCATGACGCCCACACGTCTTGCACAATATTGACTACGTGCACGCGTGCGCATATCGCCCCGGCGTGACCCCGACGAAGCGCCTGAAGCGGGTAGTGAAATGGCTTTGGTCGACGAATCCGGTCGCGTGCGCGACCTGGGCCAGCGGCTGCCCCACGGCCAGGAGTTGTTTTGCCCGCGCGATACGGACGCTTTCCAGGTATGCGTGTGGCGGCAAGCCCACCTCACGGTGGAATGTGCGCAGAAAGTAGAAGGGGTTGAAACCCACGAGGGTCGCGAGGCGCTCCAGCGACAGGTCGTCGGCATAGTGCGCCTCGATGTAGGCGCGGGCTCGCTGGATGGCCGGACGCTCCTGCCCGAGCGTGCGCGGGGCCTGCCGCGTGTCGGCATGGCGCGCGATAAGGCGCCCGAGCGCCCAAAGCAGGCGCGACTCCCGTTCGAGCCCCGGCATCGGGGTCTCCAGACTTCGATGTAGGCGACTGAGGAGCCGCGCCAGGGTGCGGTCGTCGATGACGGCCTGGGAGAAGAAGGGCACATCGCGCGGGCGATCGACAAGGTTGCTCGCCGCGCGCTGGAGCAGTGCGGCCGAGGGATATAAGACGCGGTAGGTGTAGCCGGTCGCGACGGCGGCATAGCCGGTGTGGGCCTCAGCAGGATTTAGGATGAAGATGCCGCCAGTGGGCGTCGTGTGGTTGGCCCCTCGATAGGTGAATCCCTGGACGCCGTCTTCGATGACGCCGATCACGAACTCGTCGTGCATGTGACGCGGATAGGTATGCGTGACGAAGGTGGCGTGCAGCAGGTCGAGGTCGCCCAAACGCGGGTCGCGCCACCACCGCGCTCGTTCCAGTGGCGATTCCATCGCCATGACATCCTTTCGGCCTTGCCGCGCTACCAGCGGGCGGACCGCCACTATGTTTAGCCAATCATCGCCGATCCCGCTGTCTTCGCCCCCGTCCGTGCTTTCGTCATCGACGCCCACTTTTGTTCCCGCGTGACCGCGGCGGCCACTCAGCTATAGCGAATGCGGGGATCGGCCACGGCATACAAGAGATCGGCCACCAGATTGCCGACGAGCGTGAAGAGCGCCGTTAGCAACAGAAAGGCCTGCAGCGTGTTGTTATCGCTTTTCCCAAGGGCCTGAATGAAGTACTGCCCCATACCCGGCCAGCCGAACACGCTCTCGGTAATGACGGCTCCGCTGATGAGGGCAGGGATAAACAGGCCGATGTTCGTGATGATAGGGAGTAAGGCGTTACGCACCGCGTGCTTCAGGATGACCGTCCGCCGGGGCAAGCCCTTGGCCCGCGCCGTCCGCACGTAATCCTGATTGATGACGTCGAGCATACTCGCACGCATGAAACGGCTATCGGCTCCAATACCGACGATGGCCAGCGTCAATGCCGGTAACACGAGATGGCCGGCGATATCCCCTACCGTTTGCCAGGGGTGGGTCCCCGCATAGGCCCAGTAGGGACCGGTGCCGAAAGCCGGCCCGACGGCGTTGATGCCACCCGCCGGGAACACGGGAAACCTGATGGCGAGGATGTAAATCAGGATGATGCCCAGCCAGAAGGTCGGTAAGGAGAGGCCAACGTAGGAGAAAAATGTGAGGACATAATCGTAGACGGTGTAGCGTTTCAGCGCGCCGAGCAGCCCGAGCGGCAGCGCGATGAGTTGTTGGAAGATGTACGAAAGGCCGATAAGCATGATGGTGGCGGGCAGGCGCAGCTTGATCGTATCGATAACAGGTGTACCACTATAGTCCTGGCCGAAGTCGAGGCGCACCGTCGTGTTTACCCAGCGCGTGTACTGCACGGGCAGCGGCTGGTTTAGGCCACGGGCGCTTACGCACGCCTGGAACAATGACTCCGAGTTGGGACTGGGAGTGTCGCGATAGTGCTGACACTGACCGTAGCGCCCTTGCGGCCCGACGTGCAAGATCGCGAAGAAAAGCATCGACAACCCGATCAGGATGATGAAAGCCTGCAGAATCCGTCGCACGATATATGTTGCCATCTCACCACTGTCTCTTGGCTATGTCTTGTTACTCTATACACCCAGTTAGTAGCTAACCAACGGCGGGAACGATGCCTCTGACCGTGCCCTCAGTCGTGTGCCAGCCCGCGTCCGAGCCGGGCGGCGACATATCGCCGCCCGGCCAGCGCTCCCGTGAGCGTCGGATACGGGTCATAGACCCGCGGATAGGGGAAGCGCGCGCGTGGTGATTGGTGATAACGCTACACTTCCGCACCCTGGATGGCGTGCTTTCGGATCATCGAGTGACCCCCGGCGCATCATCACAACGGTGTCATCGGGCTACGACTTGAACCACTCGTATGCGTTCCATTCGTTGGTCGCCTGCGAGGGGTTTGGCCGATAGGGGCCGGATGAAGTCATCCACCGTGAGCGGAGCGCCGTCCGACCACTTCAGGTTGGGCTTGAGCCTGTAGGTCACGAGCAGCTTGCCACCGGCGATCTTGACCTCTCCGTTCCTGGTCGAGGGTACGTTCAGGGCCAGGTCGGGTTGATAGGTGAGATGGTCATCCAGGAGAAACAGGGTGTCTTCCATGGTACCGCCGCACACCTCCTGCTGCACCCCCGAGGCCGTCGCGATGGGGTTGCATCCGTCGGGGAATTGGTAGTCCGTGATCGTCACCGTGCCGGACGCGGCGGCGACACGGACGTAGTTGGCGGTGGCGCTATGTGCTGTGTGCGCGCCGAGCGCGACGCCAGCGAGTACCGCAGCGGCGGTGATGCGCAGGAACTTTTTATCTATCATCGAATTGTTACCTCCAAAAGCTGCCAAATCCTACCGATATACTACAGAGGCGAGTGGACGCCCTGTAAGGGCCACTAGAGGGGCAAAATGCACAACCACTTGGGTATGCCTATCGCCGGAACCGACGCCTCAGGTTTGACTGTAAATCGCCCAGGCCGCCGCGAGAACGGCCAAGGATGCCATCGTAGCCCATCCAATCGTCATCCCGATCAGACTCTCGCCCTCTCAATCACGACATTCGGACATCCCTTACCCCTTTCGTCGCATGTCCGCCGCACGGTGAGCCAGCGCGCCGTACGCCCAGTTTGGTGGGCTGCCGGAGCGTCCTTTGGCCGTTTCCCATCGAGCCCCCGTGGTTTATGCTAGCGAAATGGCGTGAGAAGGAGCGCGTTCCCCGGCCCTTTACCCCGCCTTGGCCTTGGCGGGGTGGCATAGCGTGACGCGGAACGGCGGACAATAGCCCGGCGTCGGTGAGTGAGGTCGGTGAGTGAGGAGGGTAGTGGGGACATGACGTTAGCGGGACGCCTACGATCAGAGCAACGGGAAGAAGCGGCCGTGTCTCCCGACGATACAGAGAGGGGGGACCCCGCGCCCCTGCGCCTCTTGGTCGGCGGCGGCGCGGCCCTGGCTGCGGCGATGGGCATCGGGCGCTTCGCCTACACCCCCATTCTTCCCGCTATGGAGGCGGCGGCCCATCTCGACACGAACCAGGCCGGGCTCCTCGCCTCTGCTAACTACGCCGGCTATCTCGCCGGCGCGCTCGCGACCGCTACTATCACTCCGCGCGCCGCGCGCGGCCGCGTCCTCGTGGTGTCGCTCCTCGCGGTGGTCGTGACGACGGCCCTCATGGCGGGCACGACGAACCTTGCCGCCTGGGGCATCATCCGCTTCTTCTCAGGGCTGGCCAGCGCTGGGGTCTTCGTCCTGGTGTCGGGCATCGTCCTGGATGCGCTGCGCCGGCAGAAACGCGCGTCCCTATCCGGCTGGCTCTTCAGCGGCGTCGGCGTGGGGATCGCGCTGTCGGGGCTGGTCGTCCGCGTCGCGGGCGGCGCGCTGGGGTGGCGTGGCGAGTGGCTCGCGCTGGCCCTCCTCGCCGCCATCGCCATCGGTCCCGCATGGCGCTGGCTCCTGCGGGACCACCGCGCGGCTGCAACGACGGCGCAGGAGCGGCCTACCCCACATCGCGCAGTGCGCGCGGCGCTGGTCCTGCTCCTCGTGGCGTATCTGCTCGAAGGGCTGGGCTACATCGTGACCGGGACGTTTCTGGTGGCTATCGTCGACCGGATGCGCGGGCTGGGCGGGTTCGGCCCGAGTGTCTGGATCGTCGTCGGGTTGGCCGCGGCGCCGTCAGGCGTCGTCTGGTCCAGATTGGCGGCGCGCCTCGGGTACGCGCGGGCGCTCGCCCTGGCCTACGCGGCGCAGGCGTGCGGGATCGGCCTGCCGCTGCTTGGGGGGGCCGGACCCGCGCTTGTCTCGGCCATCCTCTTCGGGGGGACATTCATCGGTATCTCGGCCCTGACACTGACCCTGGCGGGGCAGATCGCGCCGCGGCGGTCCGCCGGCCTCATCGGGTTGTTGACCGCCGGTTACGGGCTGGGCCAGATCGCCGGCCCGATCCTCGCCGGGGTCCTGGCGGGCCGCGCACGCACCTTCGGTCCGGCCCTGACGGCGGCCACGGCGATCGTCCTTCTGGGGGGCATTCTCGTGGCGGCGGTGCAACCGTTCGATTTCTCCCGAGGAGATCGAAGGGATGAAAAATGACATGGGGGAAAGCGGGGATAACGGTCTCACGATCCAGCGAACGACGGGTGGTGAGCGTCCTCCGCCGTGCGTCGTTGGGGTGGAGCGACGGTCTGACGCGCGGCCTGCTCGCCACGGTCCGGGTCGCGCTGTCCTCGTGAGCGACAGTCGTAGTGCAACGAAAGGGATAAATTGATGGCCGAACACCGGATCGTTATCGTCACCGCGGCGAGCCGCGGAATCGGAGCGGCGTGCGCCCGCGAACTAGCCGTGCGGGGATATACCGTCGCACTCATGGCCCGCTCCGAGGAAGTCCATGACCTGGCCCGCGATCTCGACGGCTTGGGTTACGTCGGGTCTGTCACACGGGAGGGGGACCTCACGGGGATGGTTCGGCACACCCTCGATGCCTACGGCCGTATCGACGCGGTCGTGAACAACACAGGCCACCCAGCCGCGGGCGACCTGCTCGCCCTAGACGACGCGCAGTGGCACGAGGCCTTGGATCTGCTCGTGCTCAACGTGGTGCGCATGGCGCGGCTGGTGACCCCGACGATGGAGCGCGGAGGCGGGGGCGCCATCGTCAACATCTCCGCCTTCGGCGCGGTCGAGCCCGACGCGGCCTACCCGCTCTCCTCCGCGCTGCGCGCCGCCCTCGCGGGTGTGACCAAGCTCTACGGTGACAGGTACGCCGCTGCGGGTATCCGCATGAACAACGTCCTGCCCGGCTTCGTTGACAGCTACGAGGTCGCCGAGGGTCGTCTGAGCACGATCCCCATGCGTCGCCCGGCGCGGGTGGCCGAGGTGGCGCGCGCCGTGGCCTTCTTGCTGTCGGACGACGCCGCCTACATTACAGGTCAGAACATCCGCGTCGACGGCGGCCTCACACGGTCGCTGTGACATCGCGAGGTCGATGACAACAGCCGGGACGACGACGTCGCGGTGGATAGAATTAGAATAGAGTTGAGGAGAGGATACCCATGGACATTCATCCACGCACAATCCACATCCCTGAGCAGACGCTCACCGACCTGCGCGACCGGCTGGCGCGCACCCGCTGGCCCGACGAGGTGGAAGGCGCGGGGTGGGGATACGGTATCCCGCTCGGATATATGAGAGAGGTGGTGGAGTACTGGCGGGACGGCTTCGACTGGCGGGCGCAGGAGGCGCGGATCGATGCATTCCGCCACTATCGGGCGGACATCGACGGCTTCGGCGTCCACTTTATCCATGAGCGCGGCCGCGGTCCTGCCCCGCTGCCGCTCCTGATCACCCATGGGTGGCCGAGTTCTTTTGTGGAGATGCTCGACCTGATCCCGCTCCTGATTGACCCTGGGGCGCACGGGGGCGACCCTGCGGACGCGTTCGATGTGGTGGTCCCGAGCTTGCCGGGGTATGGGTTCTCCGATAGGCCGACAGAGCGGGGCGCTCCGGGCCCGTGGCACGAGTTGTGGGCGCGGCTGATAGAGGGTCTGGGCTACGCGCGCTACGGAATGCACGCGGGCGACGTGGGGGCGGCCGTCTCGAGTCGACTCGCGCTCGCGTATCCCGACCGCGTGGTAGGCTATCACACGCCCGAGCCGCAGATCATGCCTGGCCCGTACCTGGGGCCCGGTGCGCGCCCGCTCACCGACGCCGCGCGCGCCTACAGGAAGGTGCAGGAGCGCTTCAGTGACGTGGAAGGCGGCTATCACCACATCCAGGCAACCCGGCCGCAGGCGCTAGCGTACGGGTTGAATGACTCGCCCGCGGGGCTGGCCGCGTGGATCCTCGATAAGTGGTACACCTGGACAGCGCCGCCGGGCGGGGACTTGGAGGCGAGCTTCACAAAGGATCAATTGCTCGCCAACGTCACCATATACTGGGCGACGCAGACAATTAACTCCGCGAACCGCACATACTACGCCAACGGGCATTGGCGCAACCCGGACGCGGACCCCGACGCCTCCTCCGTCGGCCTGGACGAGCGCATCCAGGCGCCAGTAGGGGTGATCCAGGTCGCGACGCAGCCGGTCGAGCGACCGCCGCGCGAGTACGTAGGGCGCATGGCAGCGGACCTTCGCCACTGGGTGGAGCTGCCTCGCGGGGGCCACTTCATCGCGTTGGAGGAACCCGCGCTCGTGGCGGAGAATATCCGCGCCTTCTTCAGGCCATTGCGCTAAGATGGCCCCCAGCTGGGATGGAGCGGCACGTTCTGATGCCTGCATTCCAGCGTTCCGGTACCGAGGTACTGGCATCCGGTTTGCCGCTCGGCCTCTTTGGTGGGCTACTAGCGCGGCCTTTGGCTGTTTCCCAGTGGGTTCCCGTGGCCTATGCTGATGAGGGGAAACCCATCCGACATATCGATATATGGAGAGGAGAATCGACGATACCACTGACCCGCATTTCGCTCAAGCGTGGCAAGACGCCCGCGTACCGGCAGGCGCTCATGGACAACGTCTACCGCGCGATGCGCGAGACCTTCAACGTGCCGGAAGACGATCTCTTCATGACGGTCTCCGAGCATGATGACGGCGACTTCCTGTACGGCGCCACCTACCTGGGAATCGCGCGTAGCGACGACCTCGTCATCATCCAGATCACGGCCGCCGATACGCGTACGACGGACCAGAAGAAGGCGCTCTATCGGCGCATCGCGGAGCGCCTCGCCACGGACCCCGGCCTCAGGCCGGAAGACGTCTTCATCAGCTTGATCGAGGTGAAAAGGGAGAATTGGTCCTTCGGCCTCGGCAACGCACAGTATGCATGACCGCATCATCCTGTGGAAGGATAGACGCGCGAGGATAGAGAGGACACGCTAGCGAAAGGATGGCATGGAACGATGGCGAGGAGTTACCGCTTCGTGCAGGTCGATGTATTCACGGATCGGGCCTTCGGGGGCAACCAATTGGCGGTGTTTACCGATGCGCAAGGGTTGACCATCGACGAGATGCAAACGCTGACGCGCGAGATGAACTACGCGGAGTGTAGCTTCGTATTCCCCTCCGACCATCCCGACGCGGTCAAACGGGTACGCATCTTTGCCCCGGCGACGGAGCTGCCTCTGGCGGGCCACCCAACCGTGGGGACAGCCTACGTGCTCGCGTGCGAGGGTGCGATACCCCTTCGTGGCGACGTGACCGAGGTCACGCTGGCGTTAGGAGTCGGGCCGACACCCGTCGTGATCGAGCAGCGCGACGGCCGACCGAGCTTCGTTTGGATGACCCAGCCGGTCCCGGTGTTCGGGATGGTGCGCGACGACCGGCGCCGTGTGGCAGCGGCGCTCGGGGTGGCGGCGTCCGATCTGCACGAAGCGTGGCCGCTCCAGGTCGTCTCGACGGGCGTTCCTTTCCTCTATGTTCCCCTGCGCTCACTGGCTGCGGTCGCGGCGTGCCGACCCGACGCCGCGGCCCTGGCCGCGCTATTCGAGGGGGACACCCCGGCGGCTCTCCTGGTGTTCGCACTGGAGACGTTAGCGCCGGACGCGACGGTCCATGCGCGCATGTTCGGTCCTCACGCCATGGGTATCCCCGAGGACGCCGCGACCGGCGGCGCGGCAGGGCCACTCGGCGCCTATCTTACCCGCCACGGCGGCCTATCCGCCGGACCAGGGGCGCGATTCATCGTCGAGCAAGGTGTGGAGATGGGCCGCCCGAGTCGGATTCATGTTGAGGTGTATCGTCGAGGAGAGGGCATCGCCGGACCGCGCGTCGGCGGTCAGGCCGTTATCGTGGGCGAGGGGACAGTGTTTTGGGACTAAATGGTCCATCTCGGGAGCCGGCCGGTCACGCCACTGCCCCCTCTCCTCGCGACTAGTCACGTCCCCACCGTGACGGTAATGCAGACTTTACCGATATGCTGCCCGCTTTTCAGATAGTAGAGGGCAGCGGGCGCATCCTCGAAAGCGAACACGCGGTCGATGACGGGCCGCAATTCATGCTGCGCGATCGCGTGGTTCATGCGCTCGAACATCGCCCGCGACCCCACCGCGACATCCTGGATGCGCGCTCCGGCGCTCAGGTTGCGGATGTCGAAGGTGGCGGCGAAGCCGGCCAAATTCCCCACGAGGCTGATCAGGCCTCCCACGCGTGTGGAGCGGAGGGAGCGATCCAGCGCGCCGCCCAGGATATCGACAACCTGATTGACCCCCTCGCCTCCCGTCGCCTCACGGACCAGGCTGTCCCACTCCGGCATTTCGCGATAGTTGATCACGGCGCCGGCTCCCAGCGCGGACAAGCGCGCGATCTTCTCGGGGGTACTGGAGAGTGCAATCACCCGCGCGCCGGCCAGGAGGGCGAATTGCAGCGCGAAGAGCGCGACGCCGCCCGTCCCCTGCGTGAGGATCGTGTCCCCGAGCTGCGTGCCCCCCTGCTCGATGACGCTGTTCCACGCCGTGAGCGCGGCAACCGGCAACGTCGCCCCCTCCTCGAACGACAGGTGCTCTGGGAGATGTACCAGGGCGCGCTCGGGCAGCGCGCGATATTCCGCGAGCATGCCGTCCACGCTCCGGCCGCCCATCCCGGTCACCGCGATTTTCGCGGCGTCAAGCGGGCCGTCCATCCAGTTGGGGAAGAAGACGCTAGCCACGCGGTCGCCCACGCGTACGCGTGTCACCCCGTCGCCGACGGCGACGATCTCCCCCGCGCCGTCCGAGACGGGGATGCGGGGACCCGTGGGACGCCACTGCGAGTGCCCCTCGATGACGAGGAGATCCCGATAGTTCAACGATACGGCCCGCACCTTGACGAGCGCCTCGCCCATGCCAGGGCGCGGGTCAGGACGCTCAACCATGCGCAGGGCATCGATGCCCATGTCAGGTCCGGTCAGCCATGCTCTCATGCGACGTCCGCTCCTCTCTCATCTCACATCTTAGACCGCGCCTGTGGATTTCCCACGCGCCGCATCTGTTCCCAGGATACGGCACGCCTCCATCGCATAGAATAGAGTTTGATTGGGAAAGACATGGACATACCTTATGATATGAGGAGTTAGCAAGGAAATGGCTCACGATATGAGCAAGCTGCTGGACGGCACGAATTGGCGCATCCTGGAGGAGTTGCAGGATAACGCGCGCATCTCGTTCGCCGAGCTCGGCCGGCGTGTGGGATTGTCCGTGCCTGGTGTGACCGAGCGAGTGCACAAGCTCGAGGATGCGGGTGTGCTCACCGGCTACCACGCGGCCGTCGACCTCAAACGCCTGGGGCTCGTCACACGTGCCGTGGTGTCGGTGCGCGTGGGTGGCGCCTTCGACGCGCAGGTCGTCGTGCTTGCGCGGGAGATACCGGAGGTGGTGCGCTGTTATCGCGTCACGGGCAGCGACTGCTACCTCCTAGAGCTAGCGGTCGTCACAATGGAGCGCCTCGAACAAGTGCTGGACCGATTCCACCGCTGCGGGCAGACGACGACGTCCATCGTAGTGTCCGCGTCGATGGACCGGCGGAGCATCACGCGAGCCGCACTGCTGGGCGATGATGTATCGTGACGTGTGTCGCGTCGCGGTGGCTCATGTTTCCACGTTTGCTCACTAGAGGAGATGTGACCCACGGCCGACGTAGGGCGAGATCGCCAGCCGTGGACAAGCCAGTCGTATCCCATCTGTATACTACGGATAAGTGGACGCCTTAACGGACCACTTGAGAGGTAATAGTACATCCACTTGAGGAGGGATGCATGACGTCGGGGCGAGCACCTGTGGATCTAGACCTGCCGCTGCATCTCGATCGGGCATCAGATCGTCCGCTGCACCGGCAGATCGTCGCGCAGGTACGGGACGCCATCTGCGCAGGGCAACTCCCCGCCGGCACGCGCCTCCCCTCGACGCGGAGGCTCGCCGCCGCTCTCGCGGTCACGCGCAACGTCGCGGTCGCGGCCTATGCCGACCTCATCGCCGACGGATATCTCGCGGGCTCTCACGGATCGGGCACGTATGTGGAGGTGACGTTGCCCCCGTTCCCGCGCCCTGTCCTGCCGGCGCCGACCCACACGCCGCGCTGGCTCCGCGTGGAGCACGAGCCATCCATCGCCGACACGTCGTCGTCCCACCATGGCATCGACTTCCGCCCCGGGATACCATCGCTCTCCCCGTTGGCGTCGGACCCATGGCGTCGCGTATGGCGGGACGCTGTCACGGCCCCACCGCCGGCGGAGTATGGCTCGCCCGCCGGACTCCCCGCCCTCCGGGAGACTATCGCAGGCTACCTCGGGCGCTCGCGCGGGCTGGCCTGCGGGCCGGACGATGTCGTCATTACGGCGGGCGCGGGTCACGCGCTCGGCCTCATCGCGCGCGCCGCACTCGCGCCAGGCGACACGGCGGCGCTCGAGGAGCCGGGCTACCCGACCGCGCGCCGCGTGCTCCGCGCGCACGGCGCGCGCCTCCTACCCGTGCCGGTCGACGGCGATGGCCTGCGCGTCGATGCCCTGCCGCGCGGGGCGGACGCCCCGATCCTCGTGTACACGACCCCGTCGCATCAGTACCCGCTCGGCGTACGTCTGTCGCTGGCGCGGCGCCTGGCGTTGCTGGAGTGGGCGCGGGCGACCGACAGCCTCGTCGTGGAGGACGACTACGACAGCGAGTTCAGGTTCGACGCGCCGCCGCTCCCGGCGCTCGCGGGGCTGGGGGCAGACGGCTGCGTCGCCTATATCGGCACGTTCTCCAAGGTGCTCACGCCCGCCCTGCGCGTCGGATACCTTGTCGTCCCCCCGCCGCTGCGTCGCCGGGTGGAGGAGATCAAGCGTGCGGCTGACGATCATACCCCCTGGCCGGTGGAGCAGGCGCTCGCGGCGTTCATCGCGGGCGGCCACCTCGATCGCCATATCCGGCGCATGCGTCGCCACTACGCCCAGAAGCGCGCGGCGCTCGTCGCGGCGCTGGCGCCGGTCGCGCCCGTGGCGACGGTGCGCGGCCTGGAAGCCGGCCTGCATACCTACCTCGAGCTGCGACCCGACCTTGACCCGCGGCGCATCGTCCAGCGGGCGCATGACCAGGGCGTGGTCGTCACGACGCTCGACGCCTATTACGTGGCCACCCCGGATCGTTGTGGGCTGTTGTTGGGGTATGGTGGCCTCGACGAGCGCGATGTTGCGCGAGGCGCACGCATCCTGGCGGACGTGATCGCACGGGAGGCGCGCGCGACCCGTGGCGGCACGGAAGCCCCGTGAGTTGCACGGCTTGTGACGCCAATGCCAGCGGGGCAGGGTGTGCTCAGGCTTCTCCCTCCGTCGGAGGGGCGCCGTCGAACGACACGATATAGCGTACGAAATCATCGGCCGTAGCGAAGCGATCGTAGAGCTGGCGCGCTACGGCGTTGCTCTCCCGCGTCATCCAATAGAGGCGTCCCCAGCCCTGTTCGCGCGCGAGCAGAATCAGGTGATCGATCAAGGCGCCCCCGACGCCGACGCCGCGCGCCTCGGGGCGGACGAAGAGGTCGTCGAGGAGGCAGGCGGGCCGGTCGCTCCAGGTGTAGGGATGGAGGATATAGTGGGCGAAGCCGAGGGTGTTGCCCGCGCCATCCGTTGCCAGGAGCGCCCAGATCGGGCTTGTGGGGTCGAGGACACGCGCCCAGGTGACCGCCGTCACCTGGGCGGATAGGGAAACGCCGTAGAAGGTATTGTAGCCCTCCCACATCTTCGCCCAGGTGGTGTTGTCCCGCGCCTCCGCTGGCCTGATGATCACGTCACACGTCATCTCACATCCTCTCGTCTGTTGCGCCTGTCGCCCATAGGACGCCGGTCGCCTGTCGGCATGCCAGGGACTTGGCCGTGTCTGTTGACGCGGATTGGCTCTTGTTATCCTATCATCACGCAGGTATCGTGGATGGTAAGGGGCGACAAGGCCCCCACGAGAAATGCGGAATGAGCGATCTCGTGGACGCGGCAAGGCGGGGATGATGAGGTTCGTGGGATGACGTTGGACGATACGCCATGTGAGAGGGGACGACCATGCTGGAGATGCGACCGAGTTGCGAACGCTGCGACAAAGACCTCCCCGCCGACGGAAACGGGGCCATGATCTGCTCGTTCGAGTGCACGTTTTGCGCGGAATGCGTGCGGGACGTGCTGAGCGGGATATGCCCAAACTGCGGGCTCTGCGCCATTCTCGGTGAAGCCAAAATGACCGCAAAGCCCCCGGTTTGAGCACGCTGCCCCCCTCTTTATAGGCCCGCGAGGTCGCTACGCAGTGAGAGGTTGATAGAGAGTGGGCGAGGTATTCGCATCCGTTGGCCAGGACACAAGATGTAGTATCCACAGCCGTCTTTCCCCCACATATAGCCAACCAAGCTCCCACATCAGCTTCACCGAGAATGGCGCAGAACCAAACTGCGGCGGCGGATTCGAGCCCCGCCCGGCCCGACCGACCGCTTTGCTGCCCCGCCACCCGGCCTCGACGAAGCGGGTGTTCAACCCCATCGGGTCAGACCACACCCCAGAGACCCTCTCTGTCTCAAAGGGATGATAGGACGTGAGGCGTGGTTTTACTCCCAATGCCATGATGGGACGACTCGAGGGGCGCACCCTATGAACACGCCGGTCGTCATCCGCCATATTCACCCCCATGAGGGGGCAGCCCTGCGCGATATCCGGCTGGGCGCGATCCGCGACACGCCGGACGCGTTCGCCGTGTCGCTCACCGACACTCTCGCTCATACCAATGAGGGCTGGGCCACATGGGTGACCCAGAATGCCACGGGTGACGCGAACATTATGTATGTGGCCGAGGATGCGGGGACGTGGATCGGGATGACCGGCGGTATGCGCGACACGTCCCAGCCGGAGAAGACCGCGCACCTCATCTCGATGTGGGTCGATCCGGCGTATCGGGGACGGGGGCTAGGTCGGCAATTAGTTGAGCACATTGTCGGCTGGGCGGGACATCGCGGCGTGTGACGGCTGGAGCTATGGGTCACCGAGCATAATAGCGCGGCGGCAGACCTGTATGCGCGGTGTGGTTTCACGACGGTGGGCGAGAGCCAGCCCCTCCCCTCGAACCCTGCCCTCGTGGAACGAAAGATGGCGCGTGACCTATGACAGGCTCCAACGCGTCATTACTGTCATGGACGTAGCTCACTAGCATCCGCTGCAAGTCCTCGCGCATCGCCTGACGCCATTCCATCGGCTCCACCAACTCCGCCCCTGGTCCCAACCAGCGCAGCAACTCCAGCACGGTCGCGCGGTTGTCCTCGCCGAACGTCATCACAACCGTCTCCTCATCGACCTGCTCAAAGCAAGCGTGGTGATAATACCAATCGCGCTGCAAGCGGTTGGCCTGCGTCCGCGACAGGCAGATGGTGACCGGCGCGCGCTGTCGCCAGTGGTCCATGGCGTCCCGCAGCCAGCGACGCTCCAAAAGCCCGCGCACGTCGAAGGCGTCGTGATCACCTTGGCCAGCGACACGCGACCGCAGCAGTCGGATCTCTGTCACGCGATCCGCACGCCACACGCGCCGTGTGCGCGGCGCGCCGTCCGGCTGTCCAGCCACATACCACCGATCACGGTCCCACAGCAGGCCGAGGGGGGTGACGACAGACTCCTCCGCTTCCCCCCGATAGGGCGAGTTGTAGCGCAGGCGCACCGGTACGCCGTCGAGGATCGCTTGCAGGAAGGCGCTGATCGTCGCGCTCTCCTGCCCGGCGAGCCGGTCGCCGGCTGGGTCGGTCATGGGAGGAAGGACGTCGCGTTCGGGGTGGAAGATGTCGTCGGGCAAGGCCTCGAAGCCGATCAGCGCCTCCGCGCGCTCCAGCACGGCGCGCGTCGGCGCGGGGGCGGCTGCCAGGAGCTTGCGCGCGACCGTGTCGAGATCAGCAGGGAAGGGCCTGGCCCGCAGGCGTCGCAGGAGCGTGAGCCCGAGCAGCAGCGCGATCGCCTCGCCCGGCGCGAACATCAGCGGCGGTAGGAAGTAGCCGTCCACCAGCCGGAACCCGCCCTCGCGTCCGCGCTCCGCGTAGACGGGCACACCCACGGCCTCCAGCGTCTTGAGGTCGCGGTGGATAGTGCGCGTCGAGACCTCGAAGCGGCGGGCCAACTTCGCCGCCGGGATCACCTGTCCGCTGCGCAGGAAGAGCAGGATGCCTAATATTCGGTCGAATCGATCGGTCACAGCTACCCTCTTTCGTGAAACATGACGACCACGTTGCGTATCTGTCCATCCGTGTAATCGGTCCGGGATATGGCGTTCCCCCTGCCAGCATAGCACGCCTCGCCGATTATGTCACCGGCTTTATATCTTGACTGGTAACGATCCTTTCGCCTATAGTGGTGTTACTGGCCGTTGTTGTATGGCGGTATTAGAGGCGCGTTAGACCGCCGATCAAAGGAGTGAGGAGGGACGATATCTTCACGTCTATGGCTCCCAGTTCTATTGAATCGTGTCGTATGATGTGCTGTGGAACCTGCCGTGACTGAGAGGCGGAACTGGGCAGGCGGCGACTGAGGTAGTGCCAGAGAGAGGACGCCGTACGGGGGTTATCCATCACCAGGCCGTACCCAACGGCGTTATCTCGTGAGGAAAGATGGGACATGACCGCGATTCGTGTGCGGGCGCAGGAGCCGCAGGATGTCGAGGCGTTGGCTGATATTATGACGGCCCCGACCGTCCTGGTCGATACAACACAGATCCCCTATCGGTCAGTGGATTGGTGGAGAGAGCGCCTGGCGTCCGAGCCCGAGACCCACCGCCTCGTCGCGGACCGTGACGGCCAAGTCGTCGGGGGCTTAACGCTTCGCGTGGAAACATCCCCGCGCCGACGTCACGTCGGCAGCTTTGGCATCATGGTGCGCGCGGGCTTCCAGGGGCAGGGGGTGGGGACCGCGCTGATGGCAGCGATGATCGACCTGGCGGATAACTGGCTTGGTGTGCGCCGGATCGAATTGCAGGTGTATACGGGCAACGCCGGCGCCATACATCTTTACGAGAAATTCGGCTTCGTGATCGAAGGGACGGCGCTCAAGGTCTTCCTGCGCGACGGTATCTATGCCGACACCTATATGATGGCCCGATTGCGCCTATGAGATGGAGCGCGATGGCGGGCGTCTCGTCGTTGTATGGCGGCGTGGCGCCGAGTTGGCGCGCACATTGAGCGTTCATCATGTGCAAGGGCTATCCCGGCAGTGGGAGAAAATCGCGCGCCGGGGCGGGCGCGCCCTCGCCCTGTTTACCCTCGAGCATACGGTCATGCTAGTATGTCCGCAAGCGAGTAGTTTCGATGAGGAACGCGTGCAGCGCGGATGACAGTTCCTCTGGAGCCTCCTCGGCCATGTGATGACCACAATCGAACGCGTGGCCGCGGAGGTCATCGGCCCACGGACGCCAGACGTCGAGGACATCGCCGTAGAGATCCTCCATGTCGTCTTGGGATGCCTACAGGACGAGTGTCGGGCACGCCAGGCGCCGGCCAGCGCGTCGGCCATCGTCGTCGTGCGCGCGGTCGATGCCTAGCCCCGCACGGTAGTCTTCACACATGGCATGGACCGTCGCCGGGTCGTGAATCGCCCGTTGGTAGTCCTGCCACACCTCCTCGCCCATTCGCTCACGATCACCCCGATACCACGCGTCGGGGTCCGCGCAGATCACGCGCTCCGCCGGCTTGTCTGTCTGGCCCAGGAAAAACCAGTGCCACCAGCGCCGCGCGAACGTGGCGGTGCAGCGGGCCAGCGCGTCCCCGATGGGTACATCATCGAGGACGGCCAGGTGGCTAACCGCGCCGGGGTGGTCTAGGGCCAGCCGGAAGGCGACGTAGCCGCCACGATCGTGCCCCACCATGGCAAAGCGTTCGTGGCCCAGGGCGCGCATCAGCGCCAAGCAATCGCGGGCCATGGCGCGCTTGCTGTACGGTTCATGGTCGGAGGTCGTCGGCGGCTTGGAAGAGGTCCCGTAGCCGCGTAGGTCGGGGCAGACCACGGTATAGTGGCGCGCTAGCAGGGGAGCGACGCGATGCCAGGTGGCATGAGTGCGCGGGTGGCCGTGTAACAGCAATACTGGAGGACCAGAGCCGCCATGGCGTACGGTGAGGATAGCCCCACCAGTGGCGACGCGGTCCAGTGTGAAGCCCTCGAACATCGTCTTGTCTCCGCCTCTAAGAGATAGCTGTCTGAGTGAGAAATGTGCGCTCCGCGCGAAGATCAGGCGCGTCGTAGACCCTGTGCGCGGGAGGCCGGCTCATTGTACGCATGTTCGTCCCGAACGTCGGCCACGTACCTCTCGCCGCGGTGCAACATGACGATGAGCGCCCATCGGGCCATCCCGCATGCGCATGGCCCGTTGCTGTCGCGACGTCATGAGCGTGATGGTGCTGAGGCTAGACCGGACGAGGGCGATATTCTGGTCTGTCGTGAAGGTAATGGTCGTATGACGCGGCGCGATACATGCCCTATCCATCGCCTCAAAGATCGCGCCACATCGGGCGGGTGTCGAAGTCCACGGCCGTGACACCGTGATCGCGCTCCGCCGCAGCGATCAGCGCCCGCGCTGGCTCCTCGGCCGGGGTGTCCGCCGCATATTCCTCGACGCTCTCAATCTCGCCCCCACCGCCTACGCCCCCGCGGATCGTCACGATGAGTGTGCCGTCACGTCGCCGTATGATGAATACACCGCCGCTGCGAAGATCCCCGAAAAGACCCCAGCCGAGCGGCAGCGTGGCGATGCGCTCGACCAGGGTCATCGGTTCCCGCGGCCGGGGACGCAACGACTCTGGCGTTCTATGCGCGAGGCGTCCGAGTAATAGTCCAAGTCGGCTCATCCGTGCCCCGCCTGGTGCCGTGCGCCGGTAGGCGCGCCGCCCCATACCCCTCAACCGAATGCCAACGCAGCACCCCGCCACACGTCCACACCGGCAGTATACAGACACAGGCACAGCCAACATGTCCGGCGCTCGCCGCGCTGTATGGTGTTGTGTACAATAGACAACGCGCTTGTTTCCATCCGATCTCTCATACATCATCAGAGATGATACACGATATCCCCTGTCCCCTTGTGTCGTTCGTTAGCGGCGGTGCGCCGGCTCGCGGTCGTAGATCACCGTCGGGTTGGCTGCGAAGGCCGGCACTACAACCTCCGGCCACCAGGCCGTCACCGCTCGGCAGCATGGCAGGTAGGCCGGGAGCCGCTCCAGCAAGGAGGGCCACCCCGCCATTTCCTCGTGCAGCTCGACGCAATGCCCGTCCCGTAGCCACAGCGCCAGGCAGACGCGATCGGTGACGATCAGGTCGCGCTTCCAGGCCATGGCATTCGTCACGTCGCGCCACTCTCCTTGAGCGCGGCGGGGTACCGTGCGACGATTTGTCTCGTCCACCGCGAAGCCCGTGGCATCGTGGTGGACGATGGTCCACTCGATCGTGCGCATCTATCCTCCCAAGGCTTTCAGCAGTGATCGGGCACGTTGGCGTGCGATTGTTTCATGGCGATCCCCTGGCGGGTCCACCGACCGGCCGCCTCGGAGGCCGGCCTCACAGGCCAGCGCCATGACCCGACGGACGTGGTCCGCCGCGATGCACGCCGCCCTCGGCCGCGGCGCGGCGGGATGTTTTGCGCGCGAAAGACCCGCGCCTTATTTGACGAGAAAGAGGGCGATAGAGAGATGAGGCCGGCTATGCCGGCGAGGTAGCTCCTCATTGCCCCAATCCCCACCTCAAAAACCTCGCTACATACTATCTCATGCTTGGGTGGTCAAGCTGATTAGGTGAGAGCAAGAGTGTCGAGGCTGGACCGGACGAGGTCGATATTCTGGTCCGTCGTGAAGGTGATGTCCCGCCGCACCCAGCCCGCCGCGACGTAGAGACGCCCGTTCTTGACGGCGACCAAAATCGTCACGTCGCGATTGACGTAATGGCCGACGCCCTGGTTGTCGAATACTTCGGTCTGCGCTCGGTCGTTGTGCGCCATCAGCCAGGTTTGCCCATTGAGGCGGATGGTGGTGTACGCGCTCGGATGGTTGACCTCCCCGCCCTTCAAGTACGGCGCCATCTCGCGGTCGGCCACGGCGCGCGGGTCGGCGTCCGCGCCGGTCGCGGGCCGTACCTCGACGCCGAGACGGACCGCGCCGTCGCTCATGCCCACGTCCAGATCGACGCCCGCCCCCGCGCCGGTCATGGGCGTCCACTGCGCGGGGTAGCTCAGGCTGTAGCCGTTGGTCGCACTGACGTGGCGCGTGAAGCCGTCGACGCCGACGGCCGGAGCCGGCCGCCGATCGACCGGCGCCCGTGGGTCGAGGGTGAATGAGTTGGCGCTGATGTCCTCCAGTTGGGCCGCCCAGCGATGGGTCGCGAAGTAATCCAGGGCGGCCGCGCGAGCCAGCGGATAGTACGGCGCGAAGAAACGTGGCGTGACATCGTGGTCGTCGTTGCCCGGACCGATGATATAGTCCCAGGTCAGGAGAAGGTAGATCCGGCCGCGCGCGACCGTCACGGCGGCCTGGGCATCGGCCGACGCCGGGGTATTCTGGTCATCGAACAGGATGGTAGTGGGTGTCGCCACGACCCACACCTGCCCCCCGCTGCGCCGCGCCGCGTGCGCGACCGGCGCTAGCACATGGCCGAGTTGCTCCAGCGCGCGGTCGGCCACGGTTTGCAGGGCGGGCCGCGCGTACGGCGTCGCCCCGGCCGGGCGCACGTCCACGGCCACGAAGGCCTTGTGGTCGGGCGCCCGGACCGCGAAGGCGACGCCTGTGGCCGGCCAGGGCGTCCAGCGCGCGGGGTAGTCGAGGGCGAAGCCATTGGCAGCGTCGCGCTCTTGCGCGAAGTTGTCCAACCCGACGGACGGCGCGGGGCGCACGTCGTCGGGCGCGCGGGGGTCGATGGTGAGGCCGGCGAAGCTGCGCTCGATCGTCGCCTGCGCGCTGTGCAAGGCGCAATTCTTGTCGATCACGGGGGGGAAGATGTCACGCGGCACCTCCGGGCACCGATCTGGGTTGCTGTGTCCCGACGCTGCGACGACGGCGCGGCCGACGGGTCGCGCATCCCCCGAGACAGCCGGCGCCACAGGCCCCGCAGCCGCCTCGGCCGGGGGCTGGTCGGGACGTTGCGCCGGCCCACGGGCACTCCCCTCCCCGACGGGCGTGGGGGTCGCCGCCAGGGGCGCGGCGGGTTGTGCCGCCCGGTCGTGCGCGGGGACGGCGAACGGGAGCGTGATCGGCGTGTCGGTAGGCGTGGGCGGCGTCGAGTCCGATCCCGACGCGTTGGGCTCGGGGAAATGGATCTCGCGGTCATACACCAGGCCGGCGAAGGCGTAGAGGCGGCGATGGCGGGCGGTCACCAGGACGAGCATCCAACTACTGACCTGGAGCTCGCCGCCGTGGTCCAGCGTGGCGAGCGCCACGCGATAGGGCACGCCGTGGATGACCGCGTGCCGCTCGTAGATCTTACCCGAGAGTATCTCGTCCTCCTGCGCGATGATGCGGTCGGCCACGGCCTGCAGGTAGGCGTCCGAGGCGACGCGGTCGCCGAGCGGGGAGACCAGCACGCCGATGGCGGCGGTGCGGTCGGGCGTCATCGCCGTGAGGTCGGCCGCTGGACCAAGCGGAAGCCAGCGCACGTCGGGGATACGGGTCCAGCCGACGGGGAGCGGCAGCGTATAGCTGTATGGCGCGCTGCTGTAGCGCGCCATCGTCGGGAGTGTGGCCGTGGCCACCGTCGCACCGGCATTGACCACGGGAACTGGGCCAGTCGTCGTGCCGATCGCGACCAGAACAAGCACGAGATACACCACCGGATGTTTGAGCGCGGATCGCATTGGTTAAGCCCTCTCCTGTGTCTTGATATGCGCACGCTATCATGTGATAAGCCAGATTCATAGCAGCGAACGGCCCAGTGGACGTCTAACAGGCCAACGACCTTTGCACGGCGTCGTCGTTCCACTCCAGGCCGCAGCCGGGGCGGTCGGGCGTCAGCGCCTGCCCGTCCACGATGCGCACCGGCTCCGCCAGGATGGGGCCGACGTGGTCCAGGTACTCCAGCCAGTGGGCCGTTGGCGTCACACCCAGGAGGTGCATGCTGACCTCAGGGAAGGCGTGGCTCGACGCCGGCAACCCCGCCGCCGCGACGAGGGCGGCGGCGCGCAGCCAACCACTCACGCCGCCGAGCTTCATCACGTCGAGCATGGCGTGGTCGGACGCGCCCGCCGCGATGCTCTTGGCCGCGTCGTGCGGCCCCCACCAGTTCTCCCCGAGTTGGATCGCCGTCCTGGCCGCTTGTGCAATGTGGGCGTGCCCTGCAAAGTCGTCGGCGCGGGTCGGCTCCTCAATCCAATAGAGGCCCTCCTCATCCAGGACGCGCGCCCGGTCGATCGCGTCGGGGACCGTGAGGGCCTGGTTGTAATCGACCATCAGCCTGATCCCGTCACCGACGGCGCGCCGCACCGCGCGAATCGTGGCGAGGTCCGCCGCGAGGTCACCGCGCCCGACCTTGACCTTGAGCGCCGTGAAGCCCCGGGTGAGCATCTGCTCGGCCTCCGCGGCGGCGCCGTTGGGGCTCATCGTGCGCAGGCTGGCGTAGGCCGGGATCGGCCCCGGCGCGCCGCCGAGCAGCGTGACGAGCGGGACGCCGCAGGCCTTGGCCCGCGCATCCCACAGCGCCATGTCGATCCCCGCCATGGCGATCCCCGTCAGACCTTGTGGACCGAGCAGGCGAAAGTGCCGCTGGAGTGTCTGCTCGACCGCGCATGGTGCGGCCGTGGCGCCCGTGAGCAGGGGCGCAAGGTTGGCGACGAGGAGGGCGAGCGGCCCGAGCGCCACGGGCGCGTAACAGCGCACGTAGCTCACGCCGGTGACGCCCTCCTCGGTCAGGAGGTCGATCAGCACGAGCGGGGTGCTGGTCAGCGCGCCGGCCGCCGTCTCCATGGGACGCTGAGGCGCCAGGTCGACCGCGCGGGCGCGGATGTCGCGAATGGTCAGGCGGGGATGGGTGTCCATGCTCATCTGCTCCTCATCGTGTCCTTGCGTCCTTGTGATCCACCTCGACCGCCGCCACCACCCGACGGGATTAGGACGCGCATTGAGCGAGGGCGGCGTGGTCTGGACAGGGTGGACGCGCGGCGACCAACGATCCTTGTCCACCGCCACTATAAAGGATGGGGGCGTTACTAGTCAAAAGATGATGCCGGTGATCACATACTATCTCGTAACCGGTTTTCCCGTCATCGGTGACAGCGTACAGCCCGGCGCCCGTATAGCCGCTCTATCGTCAAGGCAAGACCGATGTGCGCCGCTATAACAGCTCCATTATACTTGATTTATGTTGATGTAAATCAATCGTTAACCCAGCGCTAAGGAGCATGAGAGACATGGACACTGGTACCGCCGCCGTGGCGCTTCCCGACGATCCCCGCTGGGATCACAACGTCGTCCCTGGGTTCGGTGACGTGCGCATCCACTACGTGCGCCGAGGGCACGGCGCTCCGATCCTTCTGCTGCACGGCTGGCCCGGCTTCTGGTATGACTGGCGCCGCGTTATCCCGGCGCTGGCGGCGGACGCCGACGTCATCGCGCCCGATTTCCGCGGCTTCGGCGCCTCCGACAAGCCCGATCTGCCTCCCGCCGAGGCCTATACACCCCACGTGCTCGCCGCCGATATGCGCGCGCTGCTCGACCATCTCGGCATCGAGAGTGTTGTGGTCGCGGGGTATGACATCGGGGCCACCATCGCCCAAACCCTTGCGCGCACGGCCCCGACGCGGGTGCGCGCCCTGGCCCTCTTCAATCCGCCCTACCCCGGCATCGGACCGCGGCGCTTCGAGCCGGCCGTCCAGGCGGAAGCCTGGTACCAGCATCTTCATGCGCTGCCGTGGGCGGACCGCTTGATCGGCCACGACCACGACACGGTGCGCCTGTATCTCGCCCACTTCTACGATCACTGGATGGGGCGTACAGAAGCGTTGCGTCCGGAGGAATTCACGGCAATCGTGGACACCTACGCCCAACCAGGCGCGGTGCGTGGGAGTATCGCCTACTACCGCGCACGGGCGGGAGTGCGGCTGCGCGAGGCGAACGCCGACCCAGACGCCCTGCGCATCGCCCAGCCGACCATCGTGCTGTGGGGCGAGGCCGATCCCGTGGCCCGCTCTGCCTGGGCCGACCGCCTGCCGGAATTCTTCTCCCATCTCACGCTGCGCCTCCTGCCGGGTGTGGGGCATTTCGTCCCGTTTGAGGCCCCCGCCGATGCTATCGGTGCGATACGCGCCGCCCTCGCGGCCTCGCCGTCATGACAGGGCGAGGCCGTGTGCCCCGCCGCCCTTGACGATCACGCCTGCATGTCGTATTGTGTACTCAGTAGTACACAAGAGGGGGGTGAGGGTGGGACAAGCGGAGCGGCCGGGACGCACGGGGCCAGGGCGGCCGAGCGACGCCAGGGAGCGCCTGGTGCGCGCGGCCACCTCCTGGATCTTCGCGCACAGCTATGCGGCGGCGAGCGTAGATGAGTTGTGCGCGCAGGCGGGGGTGGGCAAGAGCAGCTTCTACCACTTCTTCCCGAGCAAGCACGACCTGGCGCTCGCGGCCCTCGACCACTACTGGGCATGGTACCAACGGCGTCACCTTGCCCCCACGTTCGCGGAGGACGTACCACCCGAGGAGCGGGTCGGCCGGCTCTTTGAGTTGGCCTATGCATCGCAGCGCGCCGTACGGGACGCGGCGGGACATCTCTCGGGCTGCATGGTGGGGAATATGGCTTTGGAGATGGGCGCACAGGACGAGGCCATCCGCGCCAAGGTCGACGGCATCCTCGCGGAGTGGACCGGCTATTTCGAGCGCGCGTTGCGTGAGGCCGTGGACACAGAGGCGTCGCCATGGGTCGACGTCCCGCTGGCGGCGCGGGCGCTGCTTGCCTACCTGGAAGGGGTGATGCTACTGGCGAAAGCGCACAACGACCCCGAACTCATCAAGCGCCTCTCCATCGGCGTACGCCCCCTATCGCTGCTTGGGAGTGACACGTCGCCGCCGTGACCGCCTTTTTTTGCCGCTTTTGTGTACTAGATAGTACATAATGGATGGGTTGTCTACGGGCAAGAATGGGGGAAGGGATGGGAATCAGGACGACGGCTGAGGCGCTGGCACGGCGACGGGCAGACGCGTCCCAGCGGTGACAAGAGGAGCTACTCAATGTTTGAAACGAATGATACACCGGCCCGAGCGCAGGCGCCATCCATGGGCTGCCCCGTGTTCGTGCTCCGCCGCCAGATCGGCGCTGTACGGTCCATAACGCTTCCCGACGGTCTCGACCTTGTGACACGCCCGATCGCGCCGGCGGATAGCTGTGCGCTGCAGCGCCTGTACGGCCGCCTCAGCGCGCGAACCATCTACTTCCGCTTCCTGGCCGTGGTCCCCGTCTTGACCGACGAGCGGGCGCGCTATTTCGCGCACGCCGACGGCGTCGACCGTGTCGCTCTTGCGGTGCAAGACCCTGACCAGCCCGCGGACGTGATCGCCGTCGCCCGGTACCACCGTGACATGACCAGCGTCTCATGCGCGGAACTGGCCGTGGTGGTCGAGGACCGCTGGCAGAATCGGCGCATCGGATCACTCCTGATCCGGCGCCTGATCGATCATGCGCGCGACGGCGGCGTCAACCGTCTGTACGGATCGGCTGCCGCCGAGAACAGGCGCATCCTCCATGTGCTCCAGCGCCTCGACCTCCCGATGCGTGTCACGCGGGATGGTTATCTCAATCACGTCGATATCCAGCTCTCTGCAGTGGAGTGACCGAGTACATAGTGCCAAACGCGACAATACGTGCCCCTTTGGGCTCCATGTTTCACGAAGGAGGGTAGCTGTGACCGAGCGCTTCGACCGGATATTGGGCATCCTGCTCTTCCTGCGCAGCGGGCATGTGATCCCGGCGGCGGAGCTGGCCCGCCGCTTCGCGGTCTCGACGCGGACCATCCACCGTGACCTCAAGACGCTGCAGACCGTGGGCGTGCCCGTCTACGCCGAGCGCGGCCGCGACGGCGGGTTCGGGCTGGCCGAGGGCTACGTCCTGCCGCCGCTGATGTTTGCGCCGGGCGAGGCGATCGCGCTGCTGCTCGGGCTCACGCTCCTGCGGCGTCTGCGGGCCCGGCCCTTCCCTGCTGAGCTAGACACCGTCGAGCGCAAACTCCTGACAGCCGTCCCCGCGCCGACGCGCGCCGTGCTGGAACGCGTGGAGGCGCTGATCGGCTTCGAGGCGCTGCCCGACGACATCTTCCACCCGGAGTGCAGCCCCCATCCTCCGGTGACGGACCCGGATAGTGGGCTAGTCATCGGGCAGGAGAATGAGAGCGCGACGATCAGCGCTTTCCTGCACGCGATCCTCGACAGCACCCAGGTGCGTCTGCGTTACCGCTCGCCCCACCGAGGGGGAGCGGAGGAGTCTATCGTCACCCCCCTCGGCTTGCTGTGGGACCGCGATCGGTGGTATGTGGCCAGCCATCCGGATGGGCGGCCGTGCGAGGCACGCATGTGGCGGGCGGATCGCGTGACAGAAATCAGCCTCGTGCGGCCGCGCCTCGCCGGTCGGCCCGACCCGGCGGTGCGAGACGCCTTCAACGTGCGCGAGCTACTGGGGCGTCGCTGGCTGCGACACGCCATGGACTGCTGGCGGAGGCAAGCGCCCGTCGCGATCCGCCTCACGCGGGCGCAGGCCGACCGGCTGCGGCGCGACTGGTACTATCACCACGCCCGTTTCGAGCAGGTCAACGAGGAAACGGTCGTCATGACGTTCGGCGAGGGCAATCGCGCGGCCGTGCTGGAGTTGCTGCGCTGGTTGGGACCGGGGGCGGAGTTGCTGGAGCCGGTGGACTGGCGTCAAGCGATGCGCGAGGACTTGCAACGGATGCTCGCGAGCTACGGCCACGAACGTGATCAATCGTAGCCGTGCTGTTGACGCTGTCGCAGCGCGGTTACCCACGACGTGGCCACACGAGTGCACGGTCATCACGGCGCTTGGGGACGGCCTTCTTGCGTGTCATTCCACCGGGCGGCGGTAGCACTCATAGCTATCAGGTGTCGACGCCACGTTTCACGGTCGGCGCGACCGCGGATGCCAATGGGATGTGTTCGGCGGCCAGAAGGGGACGTGCCACGCCGGCGGCGGGGACGAACACAAGCTCTACGTCCGACATACCATGTTGCCTTTCAATCGTGGCTGTGTTACTATGGCCGCCTCCCCTTTACCCCCCATGCTCGACTCGAGCCGTCGCGGAGGCGCCTGGACTGCGCATCCTCTGCTCTTGCTCCTATCTGATCGAACAAATAGGCCGAGTGGAGCGACGGCCACTTGCTCGACTCCATCCCGGAGCATCGACGCATGCCGCATACCCCGACGACCGGTCACTTTTCGCCTCCCGCCCATCCCTCCGCATTTCCGCCTGCTATGGACACCATAGTATCACTCCATGGACACCATAGTATCGCTCTCCTCACGATACACGACGATACATGTCAGCTTGCGTGTCGTATTTTGCGAATGAAGGTGTCACGATCTATTAGATCGACTAGACCGTTCGTGTGAGTGACATCTTCAACCTGGACGTCGTTCTCTCCCTCCTGGACGTGCTTGCCAAACACACCGCAAAATCATGACGTACTAGCTGGCATGTATCGTCCGCTATGGTGAGGAGGTTGCGCCGACGCGGGACACAAGTGAGCGCCGGTCGAACTGGCCGTTCCACGGTTGACCCACAGGGGGACATAGTCGAAGCCGCGCGCCGCGTGGCGAGAGCCGCGTGGCGAGAGCCGCGTGGCGAGAGAGGGGGACACGCGATGTCTACCGACACGATGATCGACGTCCTGCGCGCACCCGGCGCGCACCCGGACCTGACCGACCGCCTCATGCTCTTCGGCCAGTTCGTGGGTGCCTGGGAGGTCACTGTCAGCACCTACGGAATGGACGGCGCGACGACACGGGTACCCGGCGAATGGCACTTCGACTGGGCATTGGAAGGGCGCGCCGTCATGGACTATTCATTGCCCCGCGTCGCTCGTCGCGGGACACGGCGGGGGGCGGGGCCTATGGCGTCGGTGTCCCTGGATCGGACCACCAGGGGGCGTCGTCGCCCTCTTCATCGTACGACAAAGCGGGGACGAGATTATCCTCGAACGCAGGTCCGACGGAGGGGACCTAGATCGCTGGATCTTCTCGCACCTCACGGCGACGCGTTTCCACTGGTGGGCCATAAAATCCACCGACGGTGGAATGACATGGGTCATCGTGCAGGAGATGGATGCGCGCCGTCCCCTGTAAGCCAGCATCGATAGCCGCGTGCGCGGGATGAGGATGCGGACAGCAGGGACGGCGCACGAGCATGCGCGTGATAGAAATAGGAAAGGCAATGGTGTGAAACTACTGATTCTGGGCGGAACTGTGTTCCTGGGTCGTCACCTTGTTGAGGCTGCGCTGACTCGCGGGCACGAGGTGACGCTATTCAACCGAGGTCAGCACAACGCTAATCTCTACCCTGCAGTCGAAAAGCTGCGCGGAGATCGCGACGGCGGGCTTGACGCGTTACGCGGGCGACGATGGGACGCCGTCGTCGATACCTGCGGCTACGTGCCACGCCTGGTGCGCGCCTCGGCCGACGCGCTCAAGGACGCGGTCGACCGCTACGCCTTCATCTCCACCATCTCAGTCTACCGCGACCTCAGCGCGTCCGGCGCCGACGAGGAGGCTCCAGTCGGCATGCTAGACGACGAGGCGACCGAGGAGGTGAGTGGCGAGACGTACGGCCCGCTCAAGGCGCTATGTGAGCGCGCGGCGGAGAGGGCCATGCCAGGCCGGGTGCTGACCATCCGCCTGGGGCTTATCGTCGGTCCCCATGACCCGACCGGCCGCTTCACCTACTGGCCTCGTTGTGTGGCTCAAGGAGGGGACATGCTGGCGCCCGCGCCGGCAGACCGGCGCGTCCAATTCATCGACGCGCGCGACCTCGCCGCATGGACGGTGCGCATGGTCGAGGCCAAGGCGAGGGGGACGTATAATGCGACGGGTCCCGACGAGTCCCTCACCTTCGGCCAATTGCTCGACGCCTGCGTCGACGCGGGTCGCGCCGACGCGCGACCTGTGTGGGTCGACGAGGCGTTTCTGCTGGAGCAAGGGATCGAACCGTGGGTGGAGGTACCGCTGTGGATACCCCAGGCGGACGAGCGTCTGCGGGGTTTCCTCGCCATCGACGTGCGGAAGGCGCTCGGGGCGGGTTTGACGATCCGCCCGCTGGCCGACACGGTGCGTAACACGCTGGCATGGGACGCGACTTGCCCATCCGACGCCGAGCACACGGCGGGGTTACGCCCGGAGCGCGAGGCCATGGTGCTTCGCGCGTGGCGTCAACGCCACGCGTTGCACTAAGCAAGAGAGGACACGCTGAAGCATCACACGCCGTACGCCATCAACCTGGACACCATGTTCGGCTTCCTTACCCTCGTCGACGTGCCACGCGTCGCGGCCGATGTCACCGACCTGTGGTACAACCAAACGCTTTGCCATGTGAACGGGTGTGTGCCGACCGAGGAGGTACCTCCAGGTGTAGGGGAAACCGACCCCGTAGCTGACGGCTGCTCCGAGGCAGGCTAGGTTGCCGAGGAAGGCCTAGCCGCCGAAACCATGCCACGCACCGACCACGATGAGCACCTTGAGAAAACCTATGGCGAGTCCCACCGCGCGAGCGGCATCGGGGCGTTCCTCACGCAGCAACACCAGAGCGACAGGGAAGGCGAACAACGGCGTTGTCGCGCTCAAGATGCCGGCCAACACCGAAGTGGTGTGCAGCTCGCCATAGGCAAACAAGGTGAAGGACAGGGCGTTGAGCAGGAACGCGACAATGGCGGGATGGTCCCACACGCGGGGTGCACGAGGTAGTCTTTCGCGCCGGACCGCGAGGATGAGCAGCAGTGTGAGTGAGCCGTAGACCAACCGCCCGAGAGTGACCTGCAACGGGGCAAGCGCCTCATCGCCGACTTTGATGAAGAGAAAGCTCGAACCCCAGATCGCCGCGAGCAGCACGAACCGTACTGGCCACGGGAGGGATCCACCTCCTTGACGCACCGACAGCCTGCCGGCTGCGTCCCACATCGCGAGTCCGGTCGAGGTTCCAGTCCAGGTAGGGCAGGATGGCGTCCGGTGGCTCACGAAGCCGCTACACTGGAGGGCCTATAAGCGTTTTCATCCTGGTTTCATAAGGAACGAAGGGACGCGGGCGTTACCAGTCACAATGATGCTGGTCGTGTGGCCGATGCTATGCTATCTGAGGAGGGAGAGTCGCATGGGAGATCCCTTATTGGCGGGGGGGACACAGGCGTTCCAGCACATCGTGGTCACGGTAGCGGAGATTCTGCCCGACGACTGGCACACCGTCTGGCTGTATGCAGAGGTGATGGAGGGCACGGGGTTGATCCGCTGCTTCGTCGACACCGCAGACCCCGCCGATGGGCCGATGCCGCGCCAGGTGCGCTTCGAGCCCGTGCGCATGTTCGAGGTCATGGAGTCGTTCCGCGATGTGTGGTACCTCGCGCGGGAGCAGGATCCAGATCGCGCCTGGACCACAGCGACACTTACGATGCGCCATGATGGGCAGTTTCGGGTCGAGTATGGTTACGAGCCGATCCCGTTCGAGGGGGAGTCGGCGCGGCTGGAGACGTGGGCACAGACGTATCTACCGGCCCTGCCCGGTCCGACGCTTGTTGTCGTTTCGGCCGACAATCCGTCGCGGTCGCCCGACGTGCCCGTGGCGGATCGGCAGCCCCCCGCCGCGAACGATGAATCTCTGACCGACCTGTACGTCCAACACATCTGTGCGGCCATGGACAAGCAGTACGCCTTCCTCGATGTGATAAGAGATCGACGATACAACTGGAACGTCAGTCCCCGCGAGGGTGTGCTCGACCTCGACGTGGAGGTCAAACGGCGCTTTGGGCGCCCCTCGGTCGAGCGGCTCAGCTATCGCGCCTACCCCTTGGGCAGCGAGGCGTACGGCCTCGACACCTGGCTGTGGAGTTGGGTCAACGAGGCGTCCGCGCTCCCCGACGAGGTGCTCGTGGCCGGCCGGGCGCTCCAATCCTACGGGCGGGAGCACGATATCGCCGCGCTCGTGGAGCCGGAACTGCCGCTCTCTGCCGCAGTCAATGGCGATCGGTTTGCCGCGATCGCCTCGGGCCTACTCGACGCGGATTTCTACTTCCGTTGCCCCTACGCGGGCGGGATTCTGTTCGTCGTGGTCAACGACCCGGCGTTCCGGCGCGGCGTGGTCGACCCGCTCATGCGCATCGCCTTCACCTTCACTAAGCTGACGATGGACGACGCCGTCGATCTCCCCGACCCACGGGCCGCCCTCGTCGCCTACCTTCACTCCTACAACCTGACTGTGACGGTCGACGGCGCGCGGGTGAGCGGGACCACCGCGGATGGCCGCATACTGACCGCCGACTTCGACGAGCGCGGGCGCTTTGCCGGCCTGCACGGGACGTTTACGAGTGATAGAAAGAAACAGTGAATGATCTCATCGGCCTGTCGCTGTGGATCGCGGTCGACCCCGTGGTCGGCTTGACGACCGGCGCGCGCACGGACCAGGTGAAACGTGGAGATAGGAGATAGAGGAGGGGATAAACGCGCGGGTGCGCGTCGCCACCACCATAGACCTGGCCGACCGGACGCCGCGCCACAGGGTTGGCCCTTCACTCACACGTTCGGAGGACTGAGCAGGAGCGGCGTGATATACGCGGGGGGAGGACATGGCAGCGAAGAGGAGCACAGCGCGCCATCCGCGGCGAGCGTACACGTTCACCGTGCTGGATGGGCCGACCTACGACGAGCGCGACCGTCCGCCCTCCTGGACGAACCGCGATCCCTTGGCACCGCCCGGCTACACGCCGGCAAGCCCGCCGGATATGGAGCGCCTCCCCCTCGACGCCTTTCCGCTCATCGAGGACGTTGAGGTCCGACTGGTTGATAGGCGCGACGCGGGGGGCCGGTCGCGCTTCGGCTACCATGTGCGCTTCGTCAGCCCAACCCTGGGCGACCTCGGCGGCTTCCCCTGGTGGGACCATGCCGAGCGCGACCTGGCGCGCGACGACGCGGCCATCCCCCTCGGCCCGTTCGAGCGCCCGTTCTCGGACGTCGAGCAGGGCTGGGAGATCGTCATCGCCGCGCGCGGCGCCCTCGTGTACATCTTGGAGGGCGCGTTCGATCAGCGCAAGGTCGATGGCTACCATCGGTGGTTTAGCGTGCGGAAGGCGCGCTACATCGCGCAGTGGGAGTGGGCGATCGCGGCGAGCAAGCGCCTGCGGGAGACAGCGCGATAAGCCGGCCCTCTCTCCCGCATGTCGACGATCGCGTCGTGCAGCAACACGAGGCGCCCATGACGATGGTCGATGGCCATGGGCGCGATGCGGCCGAACGTCATCAACGCCTCGACGAGGACGTGGCGCCGTCGCGGCCCCGTCATGCGGCCTCTCCACGACGCCGTGCCATGCCGCTCCGTGCAATCGACGAGACGGTCCGCCATAACAAGAGCGTCCCATCGGCGCCCGTATCGTGGCGCCATCCGATGGAGGACACGCCGTGGCGTGGTCCATGTCAGGTACCGTTCACGTATCATCCGTAGCCTCTGCGTCATCCGGGGTACCCTGGATGAGCCGCTCATGCGCGGCAAGCGCGGGGCGAACATCACCGTCTACCTGCAGCCACAGGAGAGCGGGGTCTCCGCCTTTTGAGGGTAGGTTAGCCATTGTGCCATTACGCCACCTGCCGAGCCGGGGCGGGTGACGCCGTCGGGAAGGTCATGGGCCAAGGCAAGGGGACGAAGTGGCCGCGCGGGAGCGGACGTCCGGCTAGCAGGGTGGCGCAGATGTGGATGACGCCGCGCCGGAAACAACTCAGGAGGCGTGGACGCGATCGCCGGGTTGGCGTCACCGGCAGCGGTAGAGGGACGTACAACGCGGGCGTCAGGGCGTCCAGGGTGAGGGCAGTGCCGTCTGCGGCGGCCTCAACGGCGCCGCCGACGCTCACGGTCCACAAGGTGGCGACCGCCCTGGCCAACCACAACCGGCTGGCGCGCTCTGGCCGGGTCATTTTCGTCTGCTGCCAGTCCCAGCCGCCCCGCTTACAGTCCTTAAACCCACACTCAATCCACGCCCGTAAACCATACCAGGCGGCATCGGTGCCCGCGGGGGGCAGGTCGGTCAGGATCAGCCACGGATCGGTGTGCGGCTCCGTCCACTGGGCGAGTAAGGTACAGGTGAGTCGGCAGGAGGAGCTGGCGAAACAGTCGACCGCGCCCTTCCACCCGTCGGCTCCGCGACAGACCACCGTCGCCAGCGGCCGGACGCGCGTCTGGCCCACCGGGCGATAGTGCCCCTGCTGGTTGATGCGCAGGAAGGGATGCCACTTCCGCGCCACAATCGCCTGGAAGAGCCAGCGCGCATACAAGCCACGGTCAGCCAGCACAATGACCAGCCAGTCCTCCGGCACCTCGGCTCCCACCTGTGTCAGCAGCCGCTCCCAATGCGGGCGCCATTTTCCTTTTGTCGTGGCCGGCACAACGTGCCAGGCCACCGGGATGGCGCAGCCGCGATAGACCACGCTGATCGCTAGCACCGTGAAGCGCTGCTCCAGCGTCGTCGCGTCTAGCGCCAAGGCCAGTCGGCGCTCCCCCGGCGGTCACAGCGCCCGCACCCAGCCCCGCAGCGGCGCGAAGCAGACGCTCACCTCAACCTCCCGTCGCCCCTTTCCGCGTTGATCCGCCGCCTCATAGCACCATTCACGCAACTGTTGGCGCTGTGCGTCGTAGGTCGTCCCCCGCAGCGTGCTCAGGAACATGGCCACCGTGGTCAGGCCGCACGATTGGGTCAGCACCATCCCATAACTCCAATACGCCTATATCCGCCCCTGTGCGGGCGTCAACACCCCGAACCGATTTGACACCTCCGCGATCCATTGCGATACTCCCCCCTGACGAGACATGATGGCCCTCCTGTGATGGTCGTTTCAGCACCTTCCATCATACAAAAGCTCTCGGTCTCGTCCCCTCCTTTACTATGGCTTTGTGGCTAACCTACCCTCAAAAGCGGCTATCCTCCCCGAACGCGCACGGCGGGCTGCCGGTTCGCGCTTGGGGGATGATATTGAGCAGATCATTCGCCCCGATATCCAGCGTGACCAGCCCGATGGCGCGCTGATGCTGGCGCAGGAATGCCAGGGCCGCACACATCTGACGCGGGGTGGGCGTCGTGCATGCCTCCAGATAGACGCTCAGATACGGGAAAACGCCGGCCTGAGGGCACCACCCGTCGAGGAACGTCCCGGTACTCTCCACCACGCATCCGTCGTCGATCTCCTTGTGTCTTGATGTAGTCGTCGAACAAGATGGTGGCATACCCCGAGTCGACCGGGGTATGATACAAGCCCTGGGTCGGTTGGTACCCATACGCCAATGAGTCGCCCAACGCGAGATAGTACGTGTCGGCGTCGCACGGCCGGCTGGACAGGGCGGGCGCGCATGTGACGGCGGGCGCCGCGCTGTCACCGGGCGTTAGACTCCACGTGACCGTCGCATACTCAGGCTTGGTAGGAGTGGGACATTGGCACGACAGCGCCTTGAACGACGTGAACAGCGGGGGCGGGGCGATGATGTCGCCTTTCAGCAGCGCCCGCACGCTCCCGCGTAGCGGGAACACCCCAGATAGGGGGCATCCGCCACCGCGAGGTACGCGAATGCGGCATACCTACCCGCACCCACGCTAGAGTCATCGCCGACATCGTTCACTGTCACCCTGAACGTGACAGTGAATCCGTATGTACAATGATGCGCCGGGTAGCCGCCATACGTCCCCGACCCGCCGAATGTCCACGTCAAGGTGTCAGGGAGCGCCGGCATGGCGTCTTGCGACCCGCGCGGGGGATCTGAACGTGGTCGCCGCCCCGTATGGTCTCCGAGGTGCGCCTTTCGACGCCGGAGACATTGGGGGAGGTGGTAGTAATCGTATCGTGCATGGAGCCGTCGACGGTCCCGCGCCCGGCTATCATGGATAGGTCCGGCGTTTGTACCGCCTGCACAGGCGGGACGGTGTCGGAGAACTGCAAGGTGGCGGACGCCGTCTCGTCGAAGGCGGCGGTGGACTCGTGGTAGCCGCCTCCCGTCGCGGGCATCCTCTGCTGTCGCCGCGCGCGGAACGCGACGGTGATGTCGGCGCGCCAGTGGCGGACCCAGGCAATAGCCAAGGCGACACCCCCGTAGGGCGAGGTGACCACCTGCGCGGATCGTCTCCCTACTGTGGTCGGCCGTGCTGCCGAACCTGCCAAAAGGATGAGCAAGAGCGCGCCCGCGGAGAGGACGGCGCCGAAGCGGTGGAATGAACTGTGCCCTATTGTCATCGCGTGCTCCGGGCCGCCTGACGGGTCCGAACGCCGCCATCCTTGCTCAGTCCTGCCGGAGTGTGCCACACTACGCCCATGGACGATAGAGCGGAAGGAGACTAGGACGATGGCGGATGTCGAGTACACGGGCGACACGCTCGTGGTGCATGTCAAGGGGTGGGATAAGATCTGGGCGCTCAAGAGCAGGCTTGAGATCCCGCGCGAGCATGTCATTGGCGCCGGACCGGTCGGCGAGGAGGCACGCCAGTGGAAGGGGTGGCGGATGCCGGGCACGCAGATTCCGGGCGTGGTGACGGCCGGCACGTTCATCAAAGAGGGCGGCCGCGTGTTCTGGGACGTGCATGACGCCGACCGCGCCATCGCCATCCGCTTGCGCGACGACCAGTACAGGGAGCTCATCGTCGAGGTCGCCGATCCGACCGCGACGATCGACTTAATCAATCGGATCGTACAGCGGTGAACGATTGGTGAAAGCCCATGTGACACCATGTGGCGTCAACCCTGAGGGGGCAATGCTTAACAGGCTTCATGCCCTATCCTATAGGTGCATAGCTCTGTAAACTCGTTAACCCTTGCCTGCGCTTCGACTCACCAACTTCGTGGGAGAGCCACCGGATACAGGCACGTGTCGCCGCCGCGGGATGTGAACAACCGTCCTGAACCGTTCTCTTTCACGAAATATGACGTTTAAGCTGGCATATATGATCCGCTACGGTGAGAATGGCGCGTCGAATCACCTATCGATAAGGCGTGGATTGAACGGGACCGACCTGGTTGTTCCGTGCAGAAGAAGTAGCGATAGACAGCGAGGATGTATGGCTCTACAAGACCTGATCGCGCGGGCGCGCGAGGACATCGCGGTTGTGTTCGAAAAGGACCCTGCGGCGACGAGCGTGGCGGAGGTGCTGCTCTACCCGCACCTACACGCCCTGTGGCTGCACCGCCTCGCCCACCGCTCTTACCTGAAAGGGCGCCGTTTCGCGCCGCGCCTCATCGCGCTCTTCGCGCGCTTCATAACCGGCGGTATTGAGATCCACCCCGGCGCCACCATCGGCCGGCGCTTCTTCATCGACCACGGCTCCGGCGTCGTCATCGGCGAGACGGCCGTCGTCGGCGATGACGTGATGCTCTACCACCAGGTCACGCTCGGCGCGACCGGCTGGTGGAAGGATATCAAGCGCGGCCCGAGCGCCAAGCGTCACCCCACTATCGAGGACGGGGTGGTCCTGGGCTCGGGCGCGACCGTTTTAGGGGACGTAACGGTCGGCGCGTGGAGCAAGATTGGCGCGCAGGCGCTCGTGATCGAGTCGCTCCCGCCGCACTCTATCGTGCTCGGCCACGCCGGCAGCATCATCCACCGCAACGCCGACGACCGCATCACGGTCGAGGAACAGCCTGTGAGCGATTGGGTCGTCTAAAATGCGCCATGTTTCTCACGGCTATAGGTTGTGGGCGGTAAGGAGCGCGATTCGCGCGCGAATCACGGACGAACGACGGCTGGAGTTGGAGCGCATGAGCCGGCGACCGGCGGGACGTGCGACCCTTGGAGATCAGATGCCGCCGCGTCGAGCGGGGCTTGAGCAGGCACACGATAAAAGGGGGCAAATGATGGTGATAGATGAGGATACGGTGGCGGTATTCCTGGGTGACGTGGTGGAGCGTGGCATGCGCAACCGGCTGGATGAGACCGCGCACCCGCACGTAGACGGGGCTCATGCGGCCCTTGAAACGTTCTATCACGCCTTCAACACGCGCACGCTCGACCTCTTCCGCCAGATATGGGTCGACGATCCCTTCATCCAGCTCAATAATCCGGTGGGCGGGATTGTACGCGGGGCAGGGGAAATCGCAGCGCTCTACGCCCGCATCTTCGAGGGTCCAGTACGCGTGCGCGTCGAACTGTGGGATATCGTGCGGTACGCGGCGCCGGGAGTCGTCGTGTTCGCCGGGCGTGAACGCGGGACGTACGAGCGCGACGGCCACGCCGAGCCCCTCGACATCCGGACGACACGCATCTTCCGCTACATCGACGGCCAGGGCTGGCGCCAACTGCACCATCATGGGTCTATCGATGACGCGGGTCGCTTGGCCCAGTACCAACGGGCAGTGCGAGACGCATAGGCGGATCCAGCCTGGGTCTATGTGTATCCAATTCGTCTCGCAGATGGGCGCGCAGGGTCGCCAGCAACGTGCCCACGACGCGCCCCGTTCCCGCCTCGTCGGCCGGGTAGACCAGCCCGATGCACTGGCTCAGGTCAAGGTCGCACACCTCGCGGAGAACCGTTCCTGAGGGGACGGGTGTGGCAACCGCGAGCGGGACAATGGCAAGTCCCACACCGGCCTGTACGCACCGCTTCAGCATGTCCATGCTCCCAATCTCGATACCCGCGTACGGATTCGTGCCGTGTTGCAAGAAGGCCTTCTCGATACCCTGCCGATACGCGCAGGCCCGGTCGCCGAGCATGAGTCCCTGATCGACCAAACTCGCCGCGTCGATCTCGTCAGCCACCACGAGGGGATGCCCCTCGGGTACGAGCAGGACGAGGGGGTCCGTGAATAACGGCTCGAAGGCCAGGCCCAGGTGCGCGGGAGGCGGAGCGCACACGCCCACGTCCAGGTCGCCGGCCGCCACCTGGCTGCTGATGTGCCCGGTGCCCCCGATCTCGACCGTCAGGCGCACCTTGGGCCGCGCGCGTCGGAACGCCGCCAGTGCGGGGGCAGGCGCAGGTACGCGACGGTCTCGATGGCCCCCAGGCGCGCATGCCCGGCATCCCCGGTCGTCATAGCCGTCATCGTTTGCTGCAGGAGGGCCGTGCGGGTGAGGACCTGCGTCGCGTGCTCCTGCAAGACGCGCCCCGCCTCGGTGAGTTGCATCCGCTTGCCCTGCCGCGTGAAGAGCTGCACGCCCAACGCGGCCTCAAGTTGCTGGATGTGCAAGGTGATCGTCGGCTGGGCATAGCCCAGCACGTCGGCGGCGCGGAGGAAGCTGCCCTCTCGTACCACAGCCTGGAACGTCGTCAGATGTCGCAACTCCATCGCCCTTGCCCCTTACATCAGTAATGCTGAATCAAAATACCTGTTGTATCTTCTTGAATGATACAATAGCGGCTCGTAGAGTGGAGGATAGACAGTGTGCATAGTAGAGATGAGGGCCGACGATATGCAGGCATCCGACCGCCATACACCCATCACCGGATTATCTCCGGCTTCCGCAGCGCACGCCAACGATCCCACCTATCGGCATGCCTATAGCGGTCTCACCTCCTGGGCGGCGTGTGCCTTCGCTGTCGTGCTCGGCTTCTCGCGCCTCTCCTATGGCCTGCTGCTGCCGGCTCTCAGGGCCGATCTGCACGGGTCGTATGGTCTATTCGGATTTGTGGGCGCCCTCAACCTCGGGGGGTATCTCCTCGGGACGCTGGCTATCCCCCTCGTGGTGGCCCGCTACCATGACCGCGTCCGGCTCAACGCGCTCTCCCTCCTGGCGATGAGCGCGGCGATGATCGGCTCGGCCGCGAGCCGCGACCTGGCCCAACTCGGCGCGTGGCGACTGCTGATCGGTGTCTTCTCGGCTCCCGCCACCGTGCTCACGATCGCCCTGACCCTCGAACGGGTCGCGCCCGCCGAGCGTGGGCGCGCATCCGGCATGATCTGGATGGGCGGGGCCGCCGGTGTGGTCGTTTCCGGTCTCGTCGCGCCGCTCGTGGTCGGGGCTGGCGCATCGCCGGCGTGGCGGCCTGTCTGGGTGGCCATGGGCGTCATTGGCCTCATCGCCACCTGGGGCTTGCGCCGCGCACTGCGCGCGACCGCCACGCCGCGTGCCCCACGAACGGACGAGGAGGCCGCGCCACGCGCCGATGCAAGCGTTCAGAGGGAGAGCGGGGGCCTTGGCGGGGCGCCGCAGCACGGGGGCGGAGAGCCCATCGTCGCGCAGCGGCACGTCTTCCCCGCGCTGACGACGCTCTTCCGCCCGCGAGGGCTGCTCACACTCACGCTCGCCTACGCCGCGTTCGGCTGTGGCTACATCATCTACTTCACCTTCTTCATCGCCCTGGTGGCGCATCAGGGCGTGCCCGCCCTGCTCGTAGGCCTGGCATGGTCGGCCATCGGGGCCGTCGGCGCCGCCGGTGGTCTCCTGTGGGGACGGGCCATCGATCGTTGGCCCAGCGGCTTCACCCTCGCCATGGCGCTCATGCTCGGAGCGCTTGGGGCGCTTGGAGTCGGCGGGTTGGCGCTGGACAGCGTCGGCGCTGTCCTCATGGGCCTCTGCTTCATCGGGACGCCGACCATGTTCACCGCCCTGCTACAGCGCGCCGTCCCTGCCGCGCGTTACACGGTGAGCCTGAGCGCCTTGACGACAGTCTTCGCGCTCGGTCAGATGGTCGGCCCCTCCATCGGCGGCGTCGTTGTCGACGCCCACGGGCTGGCGCTGGGTACCGCCACCGCCGCCGGCATCCTCGCCATTGCCGCGCTCCTTGCCGCCGCGTATGGCATGTTACAACGCCGGCCCGCGTGAGGATGTCGTGCGGCGTGGCAGGCCGCCCCCATCGCGCCATTGTCCGCCTGAAAGCATTGCAGCGGCGCAGGGTCCGCTTCTCATATCGCCCCGCCGTCGTCCGATCATGGTTTGCTTTGGTCATACATGACATGTAAGCTGGCATATAACACCAGATATGGTGATGACGCCTGCAGCCGCGATATCCGTCCCGCAGCAGCCTGTGATAGAGCGGGATTGGTCGGCGGCCGGTGGTTCAATGGACCTCCTTGACGTCATACGAGGGGTCACCGAGGCGGCACGACGCATAGCAGGATAGACGCGCTGCGGCGTGGGGAAGATAGAGCGACAAAGGACAGAAACATGCGCATCCTGGCTATATCCGGGATCTTGCGAGCCAGTTCGACCAACACAACCCTCGTGCGCGCGATCGCGACGATGGCTCCCGATGGTATAGAGGTGACTATCTACGACGGACTCGGTGATCTCCCGCATTTCACCCCTGACCTCGACGGCGACGCCCCCCCGAGATCGGTCAGCTACCTGCGTGATCTGCTTCGGGCCGCTGACGGTGTGCTGATCTGCACGCCGGAGTACGCCTTCGGCGTGCCGGGAACCCTAAAGAACGCGCTCGACTGGACCGTATCCTCAGGCGAATTCGATGGCAAGCTGGTGGCCGCGATCAGCGCCTCCCCGTTGTACACGGGCGGCGAGAAGGCGCACGCTTCGCTGCTACTCACGCTGACCGCATTGGGGGCGATTGTCCCGGACGAGGGCACCTTGATCATACCAGGCGTCAAGACGAAACTCGCTCCCAATGGCAAGGTAACGGACCCCATGATTGCGCAGGCGCTCACCTCGGCCCTCAATGCGTTGGCGCGGACTCGGGGCAGGTGTCACTAGTGGACCTGAATCATGGAGACCCTTTGGTTGACCGACGGTGGCAGTGATGAGGAGAAACGGGGATGGATGGACGGTTGGGCGCTCCCATTCAAGTGGGGTGGGTGGTCGAGGATTTGGATCGGGCCATGCTTGACGTCACGGGACTCTTCGACGTGCGTGAGTGGCGCGTCGTAGACTGGCCTGATCTCGCGCTGCCCGACATCGTGTCGTTCCACCGCGGGCAGCCCGCGGCGGATTGGCGGGCGCGCATGGCGTTCGGCCACCTCGGGTCCATGGAGATCGAGTTGGTCGAAAACCTCGCGGGGGCGTCGACGTATGCCGAATGGTTGGCGACGCACGGGCCGGGTGTCCACCATCTCATGTATGCGGTGGACGATATAGTGGCGGTGCTCGAGGGTTTCGCCGGTCAGGGTATCGGGGTGCTCACGAGTTGTGGCATAGCGTCGGCGGATGGCTACCACCCACGCTGGGCGGCGCTCGACACGGGCGGCCGCATCGGTGTTCACACCGAAGTGGTCGCGCGCGGAGGCTTGCGCGACTAAATACCGACACGGCGCCGCCAGGAGGTGGCGAGGGCGTCATATTCTCTCATCGTTCGTGTAACGGATGATAGATCGAGCCGTGCGAGGAAGTCGCAGCCCCAGCCCAGAGGAGGCCCAACAAAGGGCGGATGAGACCAACGCCAGGGATTGAGCAAAGGGAAAAGGATGTTGTGAAGGATATGATGACGATTAGGCGGCCAACGGCGACGCCGGAGCGGCTGCGGCAGGGGGCGCGCAACGCCGCAGCCTGCCTGGACATACATGCGGGCGACCGCGTGTTCATCATCACCGACGCGGCGCGGGCCGACCTGGCGGCGCTGGTGGCGCACGCCTGCGAGGAGCGCGGTGGCGTCACGACGACGCGCGCGTTGGAGCAGTATGGAGCGCGCCCGCTGACCACGTTCCCCGACGCGTTGCGCGCGGATATCGTGGCGGCTAACCCGACAGCGACCTACTACATCGCCACCGCGCAGCCGGACGAGTTGGGGTTGCGCCAGCCTCTGCTGCCATTCCTGGCACAGGAACTCAAGGTGCGCCACGGCCATATGATCGGCATCACGCCTGACGTGATGGCCGACGCGATGTGCGCCGACTACGACCGCGTCTACGCGCGCACCATGCAGGTCTATGACATCGTTAAGCACGCCAGGACGATCCATGTCACGTCGACGAAGGGCAGCGACGTGACGGCGACGTTCCGCCCCGACTGGCGCTGGATACCGTGTCACGGGCGCTATAACCAACAGGGGATGTGTGGCAACCTGCCCGAGGGCGAAACGTTCACCGCGCCGGCCATGCTGGACGGGGTCATCAAAGCCGATGTGCTCGGCGACTACTTCAGCGCCGAGTACGACGTGCTGGGCGACCCCGTCACGTTCGTGGTCGCGGGTGGCGTGATCCAGTCGATCGAGGCGCCCGACGCGGCACTGGCCGAGGAACTGCGCCACCATTTCTGGGACGCCTACAACGGGCGGCGCGCCGGCGAGTACGCCATCGGCACGCTGGAAGGGTTAAGCGGCCTGTCGGGCAACTTGTTGCAGGACGAGAAGATGCCGGGCCTGCACGTCGCGTTCGGCAATCCCTACCCACAATTCACGGGAGCCGACTGGGACTCGCCGGTACACGTCGACGTGGTCGTGTCGGGCTGCACGATCAAGGTGGACGGGCGGACGGTCATGCGGGATGGGCGATTCACGATGTGAGGGGCACCGGTGAAAATCGGCGCGTTCGGTCGGCGACAGGTTGCTCCTGGCGCCGTGAAACCAGTAGGCAGTGAGAGGAAGGAGAGAACGGGTGGGCAGAATCTACGATTCGATCGATGACGACCAACGGGCGTTTATCGCCGCTCAGGAAATGTTCTTTGTCGCCAGCGCGCCGCTGAGTCCCGCCGGGCACGTCAACCTGTCGCCCAAGGGACTCGACTGCTTCCGGGTCCTCGCGCCCACCCGTGTGGCCTATCTCGATCTGACCGGCAGCGGCAACGAGACCACTGCCCACCTGCGCGAGAACGGCCGGATTACGCTGATGTTCTGCGCCTTCACCGGCCCGCCCAAGATCCTGCGGCTCTATGGGCGCGGCGAGACTGTGCTGCCGGGTGATAACCGCTGGGCCGAGCTGAGCCCGCTATTTAACGAGTACCTCGGGGCACGCCAGATTATCGTCGCCGACATTGACCGTGTGCAGACATCATGCGGCTTCGCCGTGCCGTACTTCGAGTACGTCGGCCAACGCGACACACTGCTCAGATGGGCAGACGCCAAGGGTGACGACGGGCTCAAGATCTATCGTTACGGACGTAACGCGCGCAGCATCGACGGACTAGTGACGCCGCTTGGCGAGACCGAGAATCGCGAGCCGGATAATGGTATGGGGATGTAGCGAGCAGTAAGCACCGGGATCGCCACGGCCTCTAACATCACTGACCAATGAGCCGACCATCACGTCGCATCAACAGCGTATGGTTGCTGGTCGATGCGTACGACAGTTTGTTTCCTGGCACCCCGTATCAGGGCCGCTGCACCGATCCACACATTCCGCGTCGGCAAACAACCATTCGCGTGAGCATTGTTGACCACTTGGCGCAAAGTACCTGGTAATTAGCGTGTAGGTGTCAACAGTTGCAGGCACAATTAAGCGTTCTGGTTGACACCTTCGCGTCATGATGGTTGACGTGAAGGTGTCAATCAATGTCGCAGGCCACGCCCAGGGTGCCGCAGAACTGGGTTCCAGTCACTCGCCCTATGTTGCCCTTGTGCAGGGACATCTACGGTTGATTGCGTTCGATCAACAGCCCACGTTGATACCTTCGTGCAAACGTTGACGCCTTCACGTAAGAATCGTTGACCACTTGGCGCAAACTACCAGTACCACCGAATGACTACAAGAAATACCCTCGCGCCTCTCCACGCTATTTCACACATCGGGCTTTGGGACAACCTGTGGACCGGCTGTGGACGATTGTGGATAAGTTGTGCGTCTATCCTATCCGGCTCCAGCCGCGCTCCACCTCCAGCCTCACGATCTCCGCCGCAGGATAATTCCCGTTCATCGCGCCAATCTATGCCCGTTAGCTCGTTACGGGGCAGCCTGTCTTCGGGCCCCGTACCAGTGGCCAGCCCCCCATCGGAGGCGTACCTCTTGATGATGTGCGCGATAGTGTTGACTCCCTAGTGCCATCTCAGATGAGGTAGTTTGATTTGTGGGATACGACACGCATGGGAAAAGCAGCATTGTTCGTCCGTCCACCAACGGATGCGGAGCGGCAGGCGCTGGTGGATAGCCTGCACGCGTCTGACGCCTTTGTCCTCCGCCGCGCCCAGATCGTGCTCGCGAGTGCGCGAGGCGACGGTGTGGGCGCGATCGCCCCCCGCGTAGGCTTTACGGGGCAAGCGGTGCGCCAGGTCATCCATGCCTTCAATGCGCACGGGCTGACCGCGCTCCGGCGCGGATCGTCGCGCCCCCATACCATCTATGTGGCCCTGGACGCGCCGCGCGCCCACGCGCTGCGCGAGGTGTTGCACCGCAGCCCGCGCGCCTTCGACAAGCCGACGAGCCTGTGGACCCTCGATCTGGCGGCGGAGGTCGCCCAGGAGCAGGGCCTGACCGCAGAGCGGGTGACCGGCGAGACGATCCGCGCGACCTTGGCGCGCATGGGTGTGCGCTGGCGACGCGCCAAAGAGTGGATCACGAGCCCCGACCCGGACTACGCGCAAAAAAAGCGCGGCGCGACCGTCTGATCCGGCTGGCGAAAGCCCATCCTGACTGGCTACTCGGCTTCGAGGACGAGGTGTGGTGGAGCCGGTTGGCCCGCCCCACCCTGCACGCCTGGCAGGATGACGACCAGCCCCTCCGGCTGGTCGAGCAGACGGTCGCGCGCGACGACCCCGACCCCAAGGCGCTGGCGTGTTACGGTCTGTTGGCGCGCTCCTGGGACGACCCGACGGACCCGGCGCGCCGCAGCGAGGAGATGTGGCTGCGCTTTGTCGAGGGGCGGCCGGTCAGCGCCGTCACGATTGCCTTCCTGCGCTGGTGCGCCACGCAGGCGTGCGTGCGGGGCAAGCGGGCCATGCTCTTGGTGTGGGACAACGCCTCCTGGCACGACAGCGGGATCGTGCGCACCTGGCTGCGCGCCCACAACCGGCAGGTCAAGCAGTCCGGCCATGGCGTGCGCCTGCTCGCGTGCGCCCTGCCCGTCAAGAGCCCCTGGCTCAACCCGATTGAGCCCAAGTGGTTGCACGGCAAGAAGCGCATCATCGAGCCGGCCCGTCTCCTCCCCGCTCACGAGGTCGCCGACCGCGTCTGTACCGCCTTTGCCTGTCCTCATGAACCACATCTCGTCGCCCCTGCCACCGCACCTCCTAAAAGAAAGAAGACGCCCATCACCGTTGCCTCACCTGCTATGGCCCCTATCATCCACCTCAGTCAATCAAAAAAGGTCGCTTGATTCTGCACTAGACCACGGCGATGCCTGACAAGGTGGGCGAGACCACAAGGATCTTGCGCCATCCTGACCGGCGAGGAGACCGGCACCGCAATAGGCGCCAACAACGAACGGATCGCCGGGGTAGGGGCGCAGGAACCGCGGAGTGAGTGTGTTCACAGTCGCCCCGGTCCGCATCGACCCATAGCGCTTCGTCGTCCGGGAGCAGGATGGTGGGCATGCGCGCGTGGATCAGTCCCAGCAGTTCGTTTAGTGAAGCCATGATGCTGGGGCCTGTCGTTCTGTTTCCAGCATCGTCTACTGGAGAGAGAGAGAGCCGAAGGTTCCCGCGACCATGGCCGGCACGCGTTGCGCTGGCACGCTATGATAACGCGCATCGACCCGATCTTCGCCCTCTATCACGGCAGCAATGTGAGCGGCGATTTCCTCCGGGGTTTCGAGGGTGACATGGCTGCACAGGCACCACGTTCTCTGTGCCCATGCGAGGGTGCCGCCCTATATCTCATTGACACACGTCCCACATCCCCCTATTATAGTACATGCGTCCTAATAGATAGAGAGTTGGATCGGCCAATGGTCTGCCTTGCTACATCCGCCACGCCCTCACGCTGCCCGGCGCAGCTCGACGCCGTCATCGCGGCGCTACACGATCGCTACGGACCTCACATCATCCGCTGGGGCGCTGATCTCGCGGTCTGGCCTGTGTCGGGCGCGGGCGCCGGGCCTCCGCTCTCGACGGGGTCCCTCGGCTTCGATCTCATCACGGGCGGTCTGCCCCCCGGCGGCATCACCGAACTCGCGGGCCTGGACGGCAGCGGCAAGGGGACCCTCGCGCTGGCGGCGCTCGCGGCGTGCCAGCGGAATGGCGGGCTCGCGCTACTCATCGACGCCGATGGGGCGGTCGACCCCGACAGCCTCGTCGCCGCGAATGTGGACATCGAGCGGCTACTACTCTCCTGCCCGACGACCGCCGCGGAAGCGTGGGACATCGCACTCGCGCTGTGCCGCACCGACGCCCTGCGCCTCGTCGTCCTCGCTTCCCTGCCCGGACTCCTGGCCCTGCCTGGAGCCGACGCGCGGCCCTATCGCCCGGACCGGGGGTTGGCCCTGCTCCAGGGCGCGCTCCGCGGGCGGGGGACGGCGTTCCTGCTTATCAATGGAGCCGACACGGCCACGCCTCGCACTCCGCTAGGTCGCTCCACCGTCGCGCGGGTCGCGACCCTCCGGCTCGCGCTGGACCGGCGGGCGTTGCGCTACTGCCCGCACGGCGATGTCGTCGCCCTGCGGGTTCTCGCGCGCGTGGTCAAACACCGCGGCCTGCCACGCGACCCGGCCTTCCTCCTGGATATCACCCCATCTGGTCCGCGCCGCACCGCCGAACTCGTCACGCTGGGCCTGCTGATCGGATGCCTCACGGAGACATCGCTGGGTCTGATCATGGACGAACGCATGGTCGGACGCACGCCGGAGCGCGCGGCGGTGACATTGGAGGACGACCCCGACCTCGGGGCTGGTCTGGAGCGGCGGATACGCGCGGCCTGGGACCGTCGCCGGACGCCGTCACGCCAGGCGGGGGGGCACGCTGATGGCCGCACATGAACGGTGCCCCAGGCCCGCTACGGGGCAGCCGGCGGCGAAATGGACAGCGGCAAGGCAGTCGGCGGAGCCCGCGTCGTCCCCCGTTCCCGCAGGCGTGATCGTCGCGGTCCTCCTGAACCCGCCGCTCCCCGTGCAGGCCGCCTGGCACGCCGCGCCCGCGACGCGCGGAGTCCCCCTGGTCGTGGGCGCGGCCGGTGGGCCGGTGCTGGCCACCTGTCCACAGGCGGCGATGCGCGGGGTCGCGGCGGGCCAGAGCGCGGCGCAGGCCCGCCTGCGCTGCCCCGACCTCCGTGTCGCGCCGCCGGACCACGTGGCGGCATCCCTGCTATGGGACACGCTGCTCGACGCCCTCGCTGGCGTCTCGCCGCTCGTCGAGGCCGCCGACGGGGAGAGCGGCCTCGCCTACCTGGACGCGCGCGGGCTTGATCTGCTCTGGGGCGACGGCGCGGCGGTGGCGCGCCAGGCGCTGCGCGTCCTGGCGGCGCATGGGCTGGTGGCGCGGGCGGGAGTGGGGCCGACGCGCACCGTGGCGCTGGCGCTGGCCCGGCGCATGACGGACGATGGGCCGCGCCTGTTGACCCGCACCGACGCGCGCCCCTTCCTGCGCGCGCTCCCCCTCCACGATCCCGCGCTCGGCCTCCCGCCGGCTACCGTCGCGGCGCTTGCGGATCTCGGCATCCGTTGCGCGTGGAACCTCGCCGATCTCCCGCGCGACGCCCTGGCCCTGCGCGTTGACGCGCCCGTCATGGCGGCGTGGGAGCGCGTGACACGGCTGGACGCCCCCCCGCTGCGCCCGTGGGCGGCCCCCGAGACCTTCGCGGTGGCCTATCGCCCAGAGGGCGGCCTCGCGGATCGGACGATGCTGGAGCGCCTGCTGGGGGAGTTGGCCGTCGGGCTCGCGGCGCGGCTCGCGGGGCGAGGACGCACGGCGGGGACGCTGACGCTCGCGCTGTCCTGCGACGACGGCGCTGTCCTGGCCCGACGCGAGCAGGAGGCCGCCCGGCTGTAGGACGCGGTAGAACTCGGCCAGGGCGCGCCGCACCTGCGCGGGCTCCAGGTGCACGATGGCATACAGGGCGACCAGCCCCGCCCACGCGCCGTCCACCACGTCGAGGGCGCGCATGTCGCCCTGGTGGAAGGTGAGCGCGGGGTGGTGTTGCCGGGCCTGCGCGACCATCTCCGCTGACAGGTCGATGCCGATGGGCGTGAGGCCGCGCTCGTGGAGATAGCGGGCCACCTGGCCCCGACCGCAGCCGATGCCGCCCACCGGTCCATGGCCGCGCACCTCCTCCGCGAAGCAGTCCAGCAGGGCGGGATCCAGCGGCTTGTACGCTAGTTCACCCAGGTAGTGCGCCGCATATGCGGCGGCGACACGATCGTAGCTCGTCTGGACCGCAGATGCGTGCTCCTCCATCAGCGCCCTCCGCGCTCATTCTACCGTGACGACAGACATCTGCTCTACTGTTATCATTTGGGGCGAGCGTCACACATGATGCATGATAATGGGGCGACGCAATCGCCGAGGGCATCTCGTTCATCAGCGGCTGGCAAACAAGTGTTCGCCGCAGCCCCGACTACGACACAACACGTTAATCGACAACGAGGAGGATAGCACCGATGGCCGCATTCCTTGACTGTGTCACACTCGACTGCGCCGATCCCCGACGCCTCGCCGCCTTCTGGGCGACCACCTTACACTATGTCACGCAGGAGGAAAAGGACGACTGGGTCGTCGTGCGGCCCGTGGAGGGCGGGAGACCGGTCTTGGGGTTCCAGCGCGTGTCGGAGCCGAAGACTGGCAAGAACCGTGTCCATCTGGATGTACGGGTGAGTGGCGCGGTGACGTTGGAGGAGGAGAGGGCGCGGTTGGTGGATCTGGGTGCGCACGCGGTCCAGCGGATCGCGAAGGAGCCGGGCAACACCCATTGGATCATGCAAGACCCTGAAGGCAATGAGTTCTGCCTGGTCGAACCGTGACGCAGCCGTAGCGTGTAAGCGTTCGGGGACACCATGACACTCCCGTGAATGATAATGGGGCATATCCCCAATACCCGCCGACTTATCTAAGAAGTTCCTTTGGAGGATTCGTATAGATGCCTAGCCCATCAACCGGCGAACTTCCTAGACCGAAATCGTGGGATGAGTTCGAGGGGATCGTATTTGATATCTTTAGCCGTCGGTGGAACCATACCACGGCGCAACGCCATGGGCGTTTGGGGCAACCGCAGAAGGGAGTCGATATCTATGGCCAGCCCGCCGGCTTAGATGGTCGATACGCCGGCGTTCAGTGCAAGCGGTTTGAGAACGGTAGACTCACTAGGCAGAAAGCGGAGGCTGAGATCGCGCAAGCTGACGCCTTTAGTCCACCCCTAGCCGCGTACACCATCGCCACAACGGAGAGCCGCGACGCCCCCTTACAGCAGGCCGTGCGGGAGATCAATGAGGCGCGCAGAGCGCGTGGCATCTTCCTGGTTGATATTTTCTTCTGGGAAGACCTATGCGATGCGCTGTCCCATCCTGATAATCACGATCTCCTGAGAAAGCATTACGCCCACTTCGTCCATGTGTTCGGCGATCTCGCAGCGGCAGTCAACCTTGATACGGCACGGTCCGTCATCATCGCCGAGATCGAGAAGGCAACCGGTGGCACAATCGATAGCCACTATGTGATGAGCGCGGTAAATGACCTGATCCATCGGATCTCAGCGGCCGTTTTGCTGGAGTCGCCATTGGACGAGCAGCGGACCACTGATCTCGGCCCTGTCCTTACGGGATTGTTCATATCAGCGATGGATCGCAATGCCTTCGACGAAGCGAAAGACCTCGTCGGCGGTGTCATGAGTGCACTTATTGCAGCGCCTTCGTTCACTAACGCTCATGCCAATCTCCTGCATCCGATCGGCTTTGCCTGTTGGAACGTGGGAGAGTCTGGGGCGAGCTTGCCCCGGACTGCTCCCATACCCGGTCTACTCGAAAATGTGCAGACGATCTTCAATGTTCGCTTGCGCCACCTCATCTATCACCTCCTTGAGTATGGGCCGAGCTCTGCTGTAGAGGAACTGTCCTGGGTCCTAGCGTACCTCGCCTATGAAACGGCTGACGCTGGCGGCAGCGACTCCATCGTCTGTCGCATCGCTGATATCATCCACAATGATTCACAGGCCTATGTGTCGGCGCAAGCGCTGCATGAATTAGCGAGCGGCCTAGGGTATCTACGGCACGCGACTGTACCCTCTGATACGGAAGTTTTAGAGTGGATTGACGGATTGGTTGACCAGCTTGCTAACTTGCTCACGGCGCTGGATGCGCCAGGAGGTGAGGTACATCGGCTCCTTGGCAATGGAGGCTATTTTCATCGCGGTAGAAGGCGTCGTCGGAAGCCGAGCACGTAAGAGGCAGTTAGGCAGAGCAAACGAGTTACACGCTATTCTACAGGCATTGGAGCATCAAGCCGATTCCCGCTACCACGAGAGACTTGCGCCCGTGGATAACGTCTCCTGAGCACTGTTGATGATCGACATGCCCTCAAATCTCTCCACTCTATTTCACACATTGGACGTTGGGATAGCCTGTGGACGGTTGTGGAAAAGCTGCACACCCATCCTATTCTGGCATCAGACTGTAAGGACATTCCAGTTATGGAATCATGCGCGAAGTCGGAATCGCTGTAGGGGTTGGTACTTCAAATCCAAATTTTGGAATCGCTGACGGGCGTTTAGACCTGGTTTTTCGGCTGAAGTCTTGTCGTAACAGTGCCTCTATCTATGCACTTTTTGGGGTGTTGGGCGCTTTTGATGCTGCCGATGTTGTGTCGATGTGCGGCGGTAACGACGAGAAGTCATGGGGTTGGTCGTTGGCTGACGTCGTATCGACATGGCACATGAACAACAGGAATAGGAGCAATGCGGTTCTCGCAGTTGGCGACCACTCGTTTTGTTGCCGGGCTTCGTCGCCGCATGCCATGGTCGGGATAGTGCAAGGCCGGTTGATCGTTTCGGCTGTCTAACCGGTGACTACCGTCATTCGTGGAGACAATCGCTCTGGTTCTTGCCCCTATGGTTCAAACGTCCCTCTTGGGCAGCAGCATCAAAAGCGATACTGATGGCGAAGTCCCGCAACCCTCCGCTTATTCGGACGATGACTGTTGCGAGGCTATAAGCGACGAGCGAAACGGGTCGCGAAACTCTGCCCATTCGGCTACTGCAGCCGTTCCGACGACTTCGGTAACGATAGGTCGGGCTTTACAGCCTTTCCCCCGTTCCAAACGCAGCATGCGACTTTCACCGCACTGCGCTTTCCAGGTCGGTCCCGATACTCACGAAGGGCAGACTCGTGGTTGCCCACGGGGAGGCGCACCAGCAGGACAAGCCTACCGTCATCTGCTTTCCTCCCTTCATCCGTTCGCTCCGCTTTCTAAGGACATCCCCTGGCGGACCTTCACCCTGTCCGTCCCATTACAGGACAGCGTTTGGCTACTACGCCGCCTCCGTCCTCTCTCCCGCACGCTGGCATTCTCGCGTCCCCTCGCAGGGCAAAGCGGTATGAGAGTTCCCCAGTTCCAAACGAAGAAGTTCTAGCAACCCGTAGCTGCGTGCTCTCTGCCGGGCGGGCGAAGGAGCAATTCCTGGGAGATGATGGCACCCCCAGGACAGCCGCCGTACCTTTTGGTTCAGGTGTCTCAGCCGTTTCACCTGTCTTGATTTACGACATGTTGCACGTTTCTGCTGCGCCGAGGCGCTTTTCGTCAGCATAGGTTGCAGGGGTAGCCTGTTGGCTCGTTCGGCTCGACCCAACGGATACATTGTCAGCGGGCTTCCCACCCCAGAGAGTGCCGCTCCTTGACGCAGGCCGCTCACCCCTCGTGCCATTGCTCATGCACGGTCCTTTATGAACAACTCCTTCGCCCGTTAAAGGGCGCACCCATCAGTATCAAAAGCGCCCAAGAGCCACTTCGACGCCGGCACTCACAACGTAGCATGAACCATCGGTCCTGCCTTGTCTAAAAGGGTATGTCGATGTTGTCGCTGGCTTCTGCGATTGCGCGCATGACTATGCTAGCTTGATTCCGGGATGTGAAAACGATCCTTTCGGGCAGATCGCTACGATCGGACTTTAGGTGATAGATGCCATCCTTGCGCGGGGATGTCGCATAGTATACAGAGCGCGAGGCGACGATGCGAGGTATAGTGATCATCCCTACCTCACGCGTTGTACGCGTCTCGACACGCACAACGCGCAAGTAGCCACCTCGTGCGTCGTGCAACGCCATCGCTTGGCCGGCAGCCTCCTCCTCGCTGTCGAACTCACCCACAATAATCGCCTCTTCTCCGTGTCCAGCACGCTCGACCACCTCGATCGTCCTATACGTTACCTCTAGTCTCCTCGTACGACGCCGACGATTGGCTGCAGCCGATGGGGGGGCTTCTGCCAACTGATCCATGCTCCAGTTCCTCCCGCTGGTAGTCGAACAAATGGCGCCTTGGTCACAGTCTGGTGACAACTTCTGCCGCTATAAGGCAGCATCACCCAGTGGTGCAAATCGGCTCCAGCGCTACTAAAGGCGGCACGAGGGACATTGCTCACCTCGTTAGTCAACTAGCGTCGCCTTGAGGCGAACGGCTTGCGACTCACAATAGAGGCCGGTGGGCACGATTCTTAATGGTGACGTCCTCTCGTGTCACGTCCACCAGGATGCCACGCCGAGAATGGTCGCGTAACGAACATCTGCCATAATCTTTGGCGTCCGTGGAATGCCGCGTGAGGAGAGTTATGTTTGTCGACGGTCAGGGGTGCTAGTCTACTATGCTTCAGCGGACCCTTGACAAGCCAACTGTTTATCGCTGTTCAACCCATTCGATTCCCCAGACTCATCGGCCTGCCGGTGCTACGTAGGACCGTTGCGTGATGACCTATGACGTACGTTGGTAAATATCCGGCAGTATGCGCTTAACGACGCGACCCAAGGTGACGCCGCTATCGTTGACCATCCCCATCGGAATGTCGGTCGGGTTCATCGATGTTCCCCGCCCGTTGCCGCCTGGCCTTCATCAGACGAACCCAGAGATCCTCGAGAAATTGTTGATTTGGCCTCTGGGTCTCGACATCCGCCTTACGGCGCATGAGCGGTCCTAGGTCAGCCAGTTCTCGGACGAATGCATCATCGGGCTGGCCATTATCCGTCTCCCACTCGCTGTGATCCGCCATGGTTTAGGCCATCCTCTTCCGTCCGCACATTACGGCGGAGCGCGATGATCGCGCGATACAACAACTGTCGTGTCGCCGGTAGGGTGCGGTCCATCAGTGTCGCAATTTCCGCGATGGAACGGTCCTCGTAGAAGCGCAATCGAATGACGCGCTGCTGGTCGGACCCCAATCCCGCGATATGCGCCATGAGTTGGTCAGCGCGCTCCCATCGTTCCGTGAGACGGGCTGGATCCATCCCCCACTGGCCTACACCAGCACCTTCGCGCAGGCGCGCATCATCTACTAAGATAGCACGTCCGTCGTGTCGGATGTGCGCGACGAGCGTGTTGGCGGCGATGCGCAGGAGCCAGTGGGAGAACGGGACCCCCCGATTCTCGTAGCGGCCGATTGTAGCGAGCGCGCGCTCGAACGTATCCGCGGTGAGGTCTTCGGCTTGTTGGCGATTTCCCGTATGCAGGAGGCAGAAGACGTAAATCCGATCCGCGTACTGCTGATAGATCGGCGCGAAAGCGGCAAGGTCATGCTGTGCTCGCGCGATCGATTCGGCGCTCACTTCCGTCCGCATCGCTCCTCCTATCCCAACCCGTGGTCGCCGGTCTCGTTCCGTCGATCCTGCTTCTCTCTCCTCTTTTGCATAACGTAAACTGTACCCGCTTTATAACGCCGGCCTCGGCGTTATAAAAGTCGCGACCGCAACGTTATGCTCATCGAGTAGACGACATGCCCTACCGTTAAGCCGGGTCGGTTCGCATTGGGGCACTCTACTCCTACATACAATCGTCGACCGGGGCCGTCACAACGGCGAGATAGTCCGAAGTGTAAGTCCACTCCGTCAGTATGACTGACATAAGGGCCACCGTAGCTCGGTGATAGACGGCGTACCGCCTTGAATACCTGCCTAGAAGGAATTGGAAGGGATATCATGCGCACCTGGAATGTCCTCCACCTTGCCCGCACGCTCATGACCGAACATCATGGGCGAGGCTACCTGACCACGTCGATTACCCTTGAGGAGCGGGCCGGGCTCATCGAGGGCGGCGCCGTCTCCGCAGCGATCGTATCGGTCGAAGCGGGGCAGTCGCAGGTTCGCGTCCCATTCGACGCGCGACGGGACACCGCCAAGAGCGACTTTCAGTTTTTCACAGATGGCCGCCAGATGACCGCCCTGATCGCGTGGCTCCCAGGGCTGAGCGACGACATACCGGTGCATCTCTATACCGTGGGGGCGGCGGTCCTGGAACGATCGCGCCGGTTGTTGCGCCCATACGGCCGGCCCGTCATCGAGAGCGGCATTATCGTCGCTGAGTCGCTCGTCCGCGACCGGTCGATCCTGGATGAGTTCAGACGACGGGGGGTGCGGGTCATCGACGCCTGCATGGATGGTCGGGGCCCCGACACGGCAACTTTGCGGCGAGCTGCTGTCGATAGGACACGTACATGCCGCGAGGGTGTCGAACGGGCCGTGGTAGAGGCGTGGTACGCGGCTTCCGCGCACGACGGGTTACTCGCCGTCGATGGCGCCCTCACGGACATGCCCGATACCGTCGACCGGGCACGGTGTGTCGGCATCGTGAAGAGTCACACGACACGCTACGTCGAGCCACATGCACACCGCGCCGCCTTCGCCCTGCCCGCAGGATATCGGTCCTGCCCCTTCCGCATAGGGACCGTATCCACAGCATCGTGCGACCGGTTCAGTTGGTATCTGCGGTTGCGCGGCGGGTCCCCCGCTGGCCGTGAGTTCGGGCTCGTCCGGATCGAGATCGATGCGGATGCCTTCGGGGAGCATCCAGCATTCTATGCCGACCTCTTCAGTCGCAGTGTGCTTGCTGAATCTTGTCCGACGTCGTACCCCGCGTCGCGTTGGGACAATCATCTCTACCCAATCTGGGCCTGTGAGCGCTATCTCGCGAGCGTCATGCGCACATCAACGATTGGATCTCGATGATGCCGCCGATATATCGTCAAGACCAACATTTGCAGCCAGTCTCCCAGAACGGCTCGTCTCCATCCGCTATGACCCAATCAATGGACCAGCTTGTCAACCTGGGCGTGGGGACGCTTGGCCGGACGGTCGCGACCGCCCACGAGCCGCACTCGTCACACACATTTCATTGCTGGCTGCGCGCCGATTCCGACGTGGCGGGAGCGATCGAGGTGGGCAGCATTATCGTGGCGGTGGCCGATGACGGTTCCGATGCGGTCTTCGGCACTGTCAACCGCTTCCGTGCCTACGATGACATCGCTACGGTCGTGGCCGATATCTACGGCCACAACTTCGGCGACCCGGACCCGGACATCATGGCTCCGACCGATGCGTTGGAGGTACTTCTGGTGTCGTGCCAGGTTATGCGCTCTCTGACAGGCCTCGTTCGTCCGGTCCGCCATTCGCGCATCATGCTCCCGACGACACGCGGATTACGCTTCGCGCTCGGTCAAATTGATGCCCGGGGCGCCAGCGCGTTCTCTGGCGGCGCGATCCCAGTCGGCATACTTCGTAACGTTGACGGAACGCTGGTCCCCGTCTGTATCGACGAGGATTACGTCATCGGCCCAGAGGCGGCGCACGTCAATATAGCAGGCGTCTCTGGCTTGGCGGCGAAGACGTCCGCTATCGTGTTCCTCTGCCGTTCGCTCCTGGCTCACGGCCGCAAGCGCACCGCCATCGTGCTCCTTAATGTGAAAGGGCAAGACTTCTTGTATCTCGATCGGCCAAACCCTCGACTCCGCGGCGATGTCTGGTCGCAGGACGCCTACAACGCCATCAGGGTGCCGCCCGAGCCCTTCATCGACGCCCGGTTCTTCGCGCCGCGCTCACCCGAGAATGCTCAGCGGACGCAGAGCAGGCGCCGTCTGCCGACTGAGCCGCTTTCCTGGTCTCTCCCAATGGTGCTCGATGACCTGCCAACGCTCTTTGAGCAGAGCGATTGGGATGATAGGGTCGCCGGCGCTTGGTTGGTTGTCGCCGACGAGGTGCGGCGCGGGGCGCTCACCTCGTATCGAGCGATGCTCAATTGGATCGACGCTGAACTGGTCGCGTCGGGGCGCGACTCCTGGGTGCGAGGGCATCACATCGCGACATGGAGCAAGCTCCGTGCGCGGCTGCGACACTTTCCCCAGGTATATCGCGGGCTCCTCTCGCTGGATGCGCATGGGGTCGACGTCCCCTGGCACACACTCACGGGAGGCAGCGTAATCGTCATAGACGCGGCTATGCTCGATGACCGCGGCACGGGACTCGTGCTCGGGCGCACTATCGCTGCTCTGACTGAGGTGCTCACGGCGCCCGGCGCGGCGCTGGATGCCGCGATCGTGGTGGCGGACGAGCTATCCAAGTTGGCGCCCGCATGGTCGCCGCAGCAGACACCCCTGGCCGCGCGCCTCGTGGACATCGCCGCGCGCGGCCGGAGTACCGGCCTCATCCTGTTCGGCGGGGAACAGTTCGCCTCGTCCGTCGATCAGCAAGTGATCGACAACGCCGCGACGCATCTACTGGGACGCACTGAGGACAGGGAACTCGCGCAGCCGGCCTACGCATTGCTCGGAGACGAAATCAAAGCGCGTTTGCGAGCCCTACCGCAAGGATCCCTCTATGTTCGGGCGCCCAAGCTCTCGCAGGGAATCATCCTTCGATTCCCAATCCCTCCGTGTGCTTCGGATGATCGCCGTATCGAGCAATCACCCGATCCAGCGTCAACCAGCACGAACACCGGATCGCAAACGCCTCCTATCGCAACCCCGACGCGCACGGGTGCATCCACGCTGAACCGGGCGATGCCGGCCTCCCCCCATAGAGTGACAGAGGCGACATTCGATGCGACCGGAACCTCTCCAAATGGGGCTCGACCGACTGATGCGTGACGAGAGGATAACGCACGTTTTTGTGCCTGAATTTAATCACGCTGCACCGGGTCATCTCAACCCCGCCGCTCCATGTGTACGTCACCACCGCGCTGTATAGCGATCACAGGCTGACCTTATCGAAGGAGAGATCAATGACAACAATTGCATGCCTTGCTACAAACGTCGGCCGATCAACCTTACACCCCTTGAGGGTCGAGCGTATCTTGCGCGATCGCCGCAAAGTGTCCACGCCACTATCCCCCTTCCCCGTTCTCTGCGGGTTCGACGTCTCCATGCGCCACCGGGAGAACGGGGCTCTCCAGGAGGGCGGCCAGGCGCCTGGCACGCAGATTGGATGGCGTGCATCCTTCGCTCCATGCCGCAATGACCGCATCTGGCTTCGGATCGCCGGTTCTGTCCGTGTAGCGCGACGCGATCAAGGCGAAAGTGTCCGCAGCGGAGCGGTCCTCTGTCTCGATTCCCCTACTGTCCATTTGACTGATGGCGCACGGGAGTTGGATCGTCGTTGCGTCGTGGTCCAATGGGTCGCACACACCCTGTCCACTATGCGTTTTAGCAAGAAATCCGTACCAGAACGCAGCCTCCAGCGGCTGTCTTCCTTGCAGCATCACCCGCGCCAACCCGTGGAAGGACGCCAAAGCAAAGTCATCGCGCGAGGGACGACGCACCGTTTGGGCGTTGATCGCCATTTTGATGATCTCCCGATACGTCTGTACCGCCCGATTCGGATCCCCGGCCAGTTCGGCCGCATGCGCCAACAATATCCGAGCCTTCTGCTCCTCGTCAGATATCATCGGTACGCCAGGTGCGCGGCCATCTACATACACGGCAACTGCGTCGGAAAAAGCGATCACCGCGTCTGCGTACTGGCGCCACTCCCAATGGGCCAAACCCAGGAGAGTCAATGCATTCCCATGTGCCCACCTATCGCCGCGCCGACGGGTCAGGGCTATCACACTGCGGAGTATGCGGAGAGCGCGTCGTCGATCTCCCATGCGCGCCATGGTCAGCCCAGCGCCGAGCCATGCGCCTCTCCGTTGTTCTTCGCCCCCAATTTTCTTGTACGCATGCAAGGCTTCGACGTACAGAGGGGCGGCCACGGCCGCCCCTTTAAGGACTCCGATCGCGGACGCCCGTCCCATCAGCGCCGAGGCCTCACCGCGTTGATCCCCATGGGTCCCGTACGCCTCCAGTGCACGGTCGAACAGGGGCTGTGCGGCCGCAGCGTCGCCTCCTTCGAGCGCGAGGGTACCTGCGGCGTCGAGCGCCCTCGCGTACCAGGCATGATGTTCAGCATTGGGGATACGTTGCCCGGCAAGTTGGATGAAAGTTGCCAACCATTGTCGTCCACTGTCGATGTCGTTACGCGTAATCCAATGCAACCGGAGCGCTGTGGACAGGCGCAAACCCTCCTCAACCGCGCTGTGATCCAAGGCCCACTCCAATGCTGTGCGCACGTTGGACGCATCCGCACTCAAGGGGCGATCGGTTGGGTCAGCGCCCCAACCCCTGCGCGACTGTGCCAACTGCTCAGCCACGCGCAAATAATAGTCGAGGTGGCGACGGCTAACGTCGTCTACGTCACCGGTCTCGCTCAAACGCGCCAGAGCGTACTCGCGGATCGTTTCCAGCATGGCGAATCGGGTCTCGCCGCTCTCCTGGTCTGTTTGTGCCGCGATGAGGCTTTGGTCCCGCAATGCTCCAAGTATAGTTATCGCAGATTGCTTGGAGGGCGTGAGAACTGCCGTTGCTGCATTGACTGTCCACCCACCCGTGAAAACCGCCAGGCGGCGGAAGCTTCTCCGATCGCCCTCGTCAAGCAGCGTGTAACTCCAGTCGATTGTCGTCCACATGGCGCGCTGGTGCTCCAGCAACGTGCGGTTTCCACCTGTGAGAACCTGTAATCGCTGCTTCATTTGCCGCAATAATTGGTCAAGCGGGAAGATCTTGAGCCTTGCCGCCGCCAATTCGAGCGCTAGCAGTCTGTCGGAGAGAAGCTAATCAGCCCTGTTTTTTGGGCTTTGAGACGGCAATAGCTCCCCTTTTCGCGTCAAAACGACTTCCAAAGGGGCTATCTTTCAGCAAAACACGTTCTCTCCGACAAACTGCTAGAGGTAACCCGTCCACATGCATGCAAATCTCCGCGATCAGTACAGCGTTCGTAGAATCCAGGTGGAACGCCGGATTAACAGCATGTGCGCGCTCCACAAACAGCATCATCGCCGGGGACTGTGCGTATTCTTCCATGGATGCCGTGCCTGTTAAGCGTGGCAGAGCGAGAGGTTCCACAGTTATTTCGCTCTCCCCCTCGACTTTTAGCGTCGTCCGACTCGTGACCAGCACCGTAAGTCCCGGGCACGCTCCGAGCAGGGCAACCACGTCGGGGCCCGCAGATACGAGCCGCTCGAAGTCGTCTAGTACCAGGAGAACGCTTCCACGTCGCAGTGCCGCTCTCATCACCTCAACCGGCGCCTTGCCCTTCTCGCCCTCGATGCCAGCGACATCGATCATCGCGGTCGCAATCTCTGGTAAGACCTGCGAGGGCGAATCCAACTCGGCAAGCGGGACCAGGCAAATGCCTCCGGGAAAGTTAGCGAGGAGCGCCGTCGCGCTCGCGGTCGCGAGTCGGGTTTTTCCGACACCTGGAGGACCGGTCAAGGAGAGGAGCCGCACGCCCCCATCGCATAGACGGCTTTGCACGGCGCGAACCATTTGATCACGGCCAACTAGACGGGTAAGTGGTTGGTGTAGGTTGTGGCGCGTCATCGCAAGGATTGCAGGATCATGGTTGCTATCGGACGAACTAGGATCAGTGGACGAGTTACCTTCGATCGAGAGATCATTTTGTTGGGTGGCAGCACGCTCGAGACCACGTCCCACGGCGATGAAATCTTCTCGCCTTTGCTCTTTAAGTCCGAGCACATCGGCAAGCAAAGCGAGCGTGGTAGGACGAGGGCGGACATTCCACCCAGACTCATATTTTGAGACCTGGCGGTCGGACACACCACTCCGCTCGGCCAACTGCGCGACGCTCAGCCCAGCTCGCTCGCGCAGGTCTCTGAGCAGTTGGGAGAAAGCCATGGGATGTTCGGGCATGCTCAACCTACGGTCCGTAAAACAGCATGTAACAGCACATGGCCGAAAGCAATATGCAACATGACTCTACTGTACAACTTTTGGGGCACACCATGCCCGAAAAATAGGGTGAAAGTTCCACCTTTGTTCCTTGAAAATTCGCTCACAGCCCTAAGGTCGGTAGAAACGACAGTTCCGCGGGTAATGAACCGCATCAAAGTGCTGTCTTTGTTCCAACGTTCAGCATCGGGCGGGAAAAGGCGAGCAAATTCGCCCTATTGGCTCGCTCACACAGAATGTTCGTGCAAGAGTGGGTGTTTGATCGTCGTTTATTCCTGGTTTGGTCCGTTCCTCCGGCTCACAATAGGGATATGACCCAAGCGCATCCGTTGGGATGCGCCCATGTTACGGAAGATGCCGAATGCCGCTGGTCTCAAGCCAGTGCGACAGCCGCGGACGTGCACCGCTCTCGCCCAGCCGATCGTCGGCGCACCACAAATCGTAAAGAGGAGAAAAGGATATACGCCTACTGAATGCGTGAAAGGGCGCTGGCGCTGCCATACCGTCGCCCGACGCAACCGACGGGCAAATCGCCCCTAGTCATCACACATTGCTGGACCAACGACTAATCAACCAAGCCGGCGATAGCCGCAGTTTCCCCTGCACGCCGACTGAGTGGAGGAATATGTATCATGGACAAGTCTACGTCTAACCAACCCGACTCCAAATCTCGATCCGTCGATGCCCGTGCGTCATTGGCTCTTGCCCCGGCGAGAAAACTGCCGCAAGAGCAGTCTATGTCGGCGTCGAAGCCTATGCGCGAGACGATCCTTGCCCTCGACGTGATGCGCCTTGGCCCTGTAGATCGCCTTGGCTACGTGTGGTTGCACAGTGCTACCGATCTGAACACCGGTTACGTTTTCGGCCGGGTAGACGGCCATGCTGAAATAGATACTGTCCAGGCCCTGCTGGAGCAGCACGTCCTGCCACACTATCAAGCGCGAGGATGCGCTATTCATGCCGTCACCACGGAACACAGCGACTTGTGGCACGGTCAGAGTGGCCGTGCCTTCCAGAATTACCTGATGGACCACGGCATCGGGTACAAAATGGCTGCGGTCGACAAACCGCTGATCAAGAGCAAGATCGAGTGCCTTTTCGGGCGGCTCGCCCTCCTCAAGCTGAGCAATGCGGTCCATGCCGGCCTCAGTACGGTAACCATGGAGGCGGTGCAAGCCGCCTGTGACCTGGTCATCTACCGCGAGTGTAATCGTCACATCGTTGATTAGCCGCGTCGTCGCGCGTAGAGGCAAGATTGATGACTAACACCATACAAGATGACAGCTTCGGTGCGGACCACCAACGGTCAACCCATTGTGGTGAAGAGATGGAACCTGTACGAACGGAGAGTCGGACGGTGTTGCAAGACAACCATGCTGACGTGACGGATCTTAAACCGGCATGCGCCTACGAAGTCAAGCGGCGCCTCGGACTGCTGGGCGAACTCGCGGACGCGCCGTATGACTACGAGGCGCTGCGTGAGCGGTCTAGCGCGACCCTGGCACCGATGGACATCCTATACGGCTGGAAGCGTGCTTACGACGTGAAGGGGAGCGACGGGCTGACACCGAACTGGACTGAGCTTATGGGCGAGGAGAAGGAGGTTGTCGTCGCGCGCTTCCGCGAACTTGGCGAATGCGCGGGCGCGAACACCGTCACAGACGAGGACATCGGCATGCTCGCCAACAGAAATGGGTGGACGCGCCAGAAAGCGGAGCGGTGGCTGCGTCGCTATAGGGTCGGTGGACTGTGGGGGCTGGCCCCACGACGCGACCCGATGAAACCTGTGCGCAGGGTGACAAAAGGGAATCCGCCGCGCGCGCTCGCCACGCTCGATGAGGCCGCGCTCACGGAGGTCTACGAGCGACGCGACGCACTGGGCGACCTTGCCACCAAACCGCATCTTTCCAACAAGGAGGTGGAGGCGCACGCTCGGAGCATGGGCGTATCCGAGCGTACGCTCCGGACGTACCACCAGCAGTACCAGCGGTACGGGCTAGCCGGGCTCGCGCCCCGTCTACGCGCCGACAAGGATAGCTTTCACGGGATCAGCGACCGCATGGTGAACATTGTCCGCGGCATTCGCCTCACCAATCGCGACTGGCGCGTGCGGGCCGTACTCGAGGAGTCGTGCAAGCGCGCACGCCTTCTGGCGGAATCCGAGCCGACGGAGTGGCAGGTGCGCTCTATCCTTGACGACATCCCGAACTTCGTCCTCGCCGTCGCGGATGGACGGGAGGATGACTATCGGGGCAAATATCGCATCACCTACCGGAGGCGGCGCGACGGCACATACATCGAGGTGCAGATCGACTGGACGTGGGTCGACGTGCTCGTCAAAGATCTGCGTCGGCCTGGCGTCCGGGCTAAGTACTACAGTTGTAGATAGTGGTATAATGAGGGTGCAGACTTTATGCCCCCTCCAAGGATACCTCGATGCCCGCTGTCTCTCCCCTCACTACCCCGACGTTTTCCCCTACGGCACCCACTC
>JAABUZ0100000795.1_pt1 | contig 70164 bp, 65 predicted proteins | sample 5562091 | NCBI WGS metagenome assembly JAABUZ01 (sample SAMN12813069, study PRJNA571459) | rock metagenome | isolation source: Antarctica rocks | place: Antarctica: Victoria Land, Linnaeus Terrace sud | collected 2015-12-21 | reverse complement strand
CTATCTGCCGGACGGCATGTACTACTCCAGCTTCTTCATCGGCGGGTATGCCATCCACGGCTACGATCCCGCCCCAGATTTTCCCGCCAGCCACGGCTGCATGCGCCTACCGATCGCCGACGCCATCCCGGCCTACCGCTGGCTGACCTTCGGCAACTGGGTCGACGTCTACAACTGAGCTCCGAGGGGCCGTGGCTCAGCTGAAGCCGCTGGATAGCGGGCCAGGTAGCCGAGCCCGACCCCGTAGACCAGCAGCGCGACCAGGGTCGGCACCCCGTGCGCCACCCACGGGTTGTCCGAGGGCACGAGGCCGGCGAAGGGCGCGGTCAGCACAGGGCAAAGGAGGCCGCCACCAGCAGGCAGCAGCCCAGCGCGGCCAGCACGAGGGCTCTGTGCACCACGTCGTCAGCTATCGGCCACGACCACGGTTAGCATGAGTCGTGATGGCGCTTCACGGACACCAGGATGCCCGTGTGACGCTGCTCGGCGAGCTGCGTCAGCACGCCCTGGTGATCGGCGAGGTGGTCCTGACCAGCGGTGCCACCGCTCAGTACCTGGTCGACGCCAAGCGCGCGATCCTGCGCCCGCGGGGCTTCCTGGCCCTGGCCGCGCTGGTGGCGGCGCAGGCGCGGGAATGGCAGGCGACCGCTGTGGGCGGCATGACCATGGGCGCCGACCCGATCGCGTGCGCAGCCCTCGCCGCCGATGCCCCCGTCAAGGCCTTCTTCGTGCGCAAGGAGGCCAAGCAGCACGGCCTCGCGCGCCGGATCGAGGGTCCCGAGCTGGAGCCCGGTGACCGCTGCATGCTCGTCGAGGATGTGGTCACGACCGGCGGCTCCACGATCCACGCCCTGGAGGCGGTCCGGGGCGAGGGCCACACGGTGTGCGGGGTGCTGGCGATCTGCGACCGGCTGGCCGGCGGCGGCGCGGCGATTGCGGCGGCCGCGCAGGCGCCCTACCTCAGCCTGACGACGATCGACGAGGTCTACCCCCAGCGCCCCGACCGCTAGCTCGCCGATGAAGCACCGTGCCTCGGCCGTCCGTAGCAGGATCGGGCTACGGAGCGGCACCACCTCTCGCTGCTCGGCAAGCACCGCCGCCGTCGACTTGCGCTGGACGCGATGACGCGGCCCGAGGTTGGCGATCAGATCACCATGCGGGATCGACGCGCCTCGCTCGGCGATCAGCCGCGCCAGCCCGCTCTGGCGACCGCCCGACGGCGTCAGGCGGGCGACCGCGCTGCCACGTTCACCACGAATGCCTCGCCCGCCTTCACGCGCTCCAGATTGCGGCTGAGGTTCTGTCGCAGCTCGCGGGCGCCCACCGACGAGTCCACATGTGCGTCACCGTAGCACATAGTGCGGCATACCTCGCGACCGAGCGGGGCCTAGCGCGGGAGCGTCCGGCAGGCCGGCGTCAGCTGGTGCAGCGCCTGCACCCGCCAACCGCCGTGCGGTGTGGGACTGAAGAGCACGATCGGCCGGTTCCGAGTGGCCGCGGGACCGTACTTCCACCCGACCCGGGACACGTTCAGGCGCAGGTTCCAGGCCAGGATCGTCTGCCACTGGAGGTGAGTCAACGGCTCACCGCACCGGCGCAGGCGGGCGGCCCCGCCGAGATCGCGGATCGTCGTGGCCAGGCGCCCGATCTGCTGGGTGCGGGCACGCTGCACGCGGAGGTCACGATGCTCGAGCCGAGCCCGGGAGATCGCCGTCGGGATCAGGGCCCCGGCCAGGACCAGGGTCAGGACGATCGCCACCGGGCCCGCGGCGGCCGCGGTCGACCCCGGGAAGTCACCGCTCAGCAGGCGTCCCACCAGCACCGCGGCGATCACCACCGTCACTCCCGCCGCCTCGAACATGTAGCGCGGCAGGCCCGGCCACCCGTGCAGCGCGAACGCGACCTCCACGACCACCCACCCGATCACGCCGGCGGCGAGGACCAGCACCACCCGGTCCCGTCGCCAGGCCGCCAAGGCGACCGAGACCGCGGCGGCGATCTCCAGGGGGAGGGCGTGCAGGTCCGTGAAGCGCCCGATCGTGCCGAGCACCTTGTCGCTGTGCAGCGCCCGGCCGGAGCCGAGCGCGTTGCTGCCGGCCACGAACGGGCTGCGGGCGCTCAGCGCCGGGATCCCGAACCACAGCACCAGCAGCACGATCACCCCGGCGAGGATCTCCCGCCGCATCGCCGGAATCCTCCGCCACCCCCAGATGCCGTACAGGCCCAGGAACGGCCACACCTCGGGACGGCCCAGGGCGCCGAGCACGCCTAGCGCAAACGCCAGGCGGGGGCGCCCGCAGAGGTGGGCGTCGACGGCGCCCAGGCACAGCGCCACGATCATCGGGTCCGACTGGCCGCTGAGCAGGTAGTGGGAGAGATCCTGGATGCCCAGCAGCGCCACGCCCGCGAATGCCCCCGCGGCCAGGGCGGCGTACCGGCGCCCGGGTGGCGCCGCGGTCAGCCGGTGCGCGATCCGGGCGGTGAAGACGACGCCGCTCAGCGAGATCGCCGTGGAAGCCCACATCCACAGCCACACCTGAAAGCGCCCGGCGAGCGCGAAGGGAACGGTGAAGAGGTAGGGGAGCGGCTTCCACGAAGGGGCCGCGTTGGTGTCCAGGGCGCCGTCGATCGTCTTGCGGCCCCACACCAGCCAGCCGTAGGCATCGAAGCTCGGACGCGTGCCCGCCCATAGCAGCAGCGCCGCGGAGGCCACCAGCAGCACGGCACCCACCAGCACCGCCGGGTGGGCCAGCGCCACGCTCCTGCGGTGCAGGGGCGGCTGCGCCGGCGCCCCCCCGGGGGCTGGTGGGGTCCGGGTGAGCGTGGGCGTTGCGGCGAGCTCCACTAGGGACCTAGAACAGTGGGCCCTGGATGTAGCGCGTGAGGATGCCGTTCGGATGGTGCGAGGTGAAGAGGAAGCTCCCCTTCAGCGTTGAGCATTTTGCGATGCGCTGGCCGCGCAGATGCACCGCGCGCACCGACCAGCCGCTGTGCAGGGCGGTGAACAGCACCGAGCCGTGGTGCTGGCGGAGCTCGATCGCGGGCCGGTGGCCGAGGATGCCGTCGTTGAGGTCCGTCATCCAGGCGAGGATGCTGACGAACTCCACAGTGATCACCGGGCGCCCGCAGTCCCGAACCCGACGGCTACCTCCGACAGCGTCGACCGTGGCCTGAAGCCGGTTGATCGTCTTCGTGCGGAAGCGCTCGTGATAGAGGTCCTTGTGCTCGGTGCGCAGCCGAGCGATCGCCCCGGGGATCAGGCTGATGACGATCAGCCCCACGAGGATCGCCGCGCCCCAGGCGGGCAGTCGCCGGCGGGTCGCCCAGGCGGGAAGCCCCCGGCGGGCCAGCAGCAGCGGCCCCTCGTGGAGGATCCAACCGACGCTCACGCCGGCCAGCACCGCTGTGATGGCGGCGGGCTCGAACAGGTAGCGCGGCACGCCGGGCCAGCCGTGCAGCACGAACGCGATCTCCACGATCACCCAGACGACTGCGCCGCCGGCGAGGATCAGCAGCAGCCGGTTGCGCCGCAGCCAGGCGATCCCGATCGCCACCAGCGCCAGCAGCTCCACGGGGAGCAGATGCAGCGCGGTGAAGCGGTGGATGGTGCCGAGGACCTTGTTCCCGTGCAGCTCCCGGGGGGACGCCAGCGCGAGCTGGCCGGCCACCAGCGGTCGCCCGTTGGTGATCGTCGGCACCCCGAACCACAGCAGGGGAATTAGAGCCAGACCGGCCACGACCAGCCAGCGCATCGACGGAACCCGCCGCCAGGCCCAGATCGCGTAGAGGCCCAGGAAGGGCCAGGCCTCCGGGCGCCCCAGCGACGCGAGCACCGCCAGCGCCATGGTCCACCGCGGACGGTCGCTCAGGTGGCAGTCGATCGCGGCCAGGCACATCGTCGCGATCATGGGGTCCGACTGGACGCTCAGCACGTAGTGCATGTAGTTCTCGATGCCGAGCAGGCAGGCGCCGGAGAAGGCGGCGGCGACGAGCGCCGGACGGCGGCCGACGCCCAGCAGCGCGCACAGCTTCCACACCAGCCGGCCGGCGAAGATCGCCCCCGCCAGCGCCGCAGCGACCGCCGTGGTCATCCACAGCCACAGCGACACGTGGCCGAACAGCGAGAACGGCACGTCGAAGAGCCAGGTGAGTGGCTTCCAGGAGGGCGCGCCGCCCAGGTCGAGGTTCAGGTGGAGGGTCTGGTAGCCCCACGTGAGCCAGCCGTAGGGGTCATAGCCCGGGCGTGTTCCAGCCCAGCGCAAGAGTAGGAACGAGAACAGCACCAGGCACGCCCCGCCGATGATCCACGGATGGCGGCGGAGCAGCGCGAGGTTCTGCGCGCGTCGGGGGGGCAGCGGTTCGGCGAAGTCCGGCTCGGGACCCGCAGCTGTTTGCAGCGTGCTCTCGGACACGAGAACGGGTCACGGTAACAGGGGTCGCGCTGGTAGCACCCCCGGCAGGAATCGAACCTGCATCCCGCGCTTAGGAGGCGCGTGCTCTATCCATTGAGCTACGAGGGCCAGATGCTCGCCCTCGCCCAGTCCGGCGGGCGGCGCCGCAGAGGTTATCCGGCCGGCGGAGGTAGTTGCTCGCCCACGACGTCCCCAGCTCCGCCTTCGGCAACGAGACGCTGGCGGCCTGCCGCTTCCCGCTGAGCGACCAGCCACCCTTGGGCGGCCCCGCGCGGACCCGAGCTGCGGCTACCCGATCGCCGGTGCCGGCTGGTTGGCGCAGTCGGAGGATCGAAACCCGGAGGCGCAGCGGGTCTGCGGCTTGAAGCTGGCTTCGAGCTGGCGACTGATCGCCTGGGGACTCTTGTGCCCGCGCCGGGCGTCGCGGCGACATCCCGCGGAGGCTGGGCGGCGCCGGCGGACGAGCTGCGAGCTGAATTCGAGGAGGTGGTGGTGCCTCCTGTCGAGCTGGCACTGGAGGCCGGAGCTCCCGAGGACGTGCTTCGTGAACCTCCGCCCGCAGCCGGCCAGGCCCACCGCGAGGGCGGCTGCGGCAGCGATCACGATCGCCCTGGGCGTCATCCATCGTCCTCCACGTAGAGCGACTCCGCGGCGAGCTCGTCACCGCGCTTGCTCCAGAGCTTGACCTGCAGGTAGTCGCCGCGATAGTTGTCGGGGCCGACCAGGGTGAAGCGCTCATCCACCAGCTCGCACTGGTCCACCGCCAGGTTGGCCAGCTCGGCAGTCACGAGCGCGCCCTCGGGCATCAGCGGCACTCCCCACACGAGCGTCATGTCGGCGACCTTGCCCTGCTCACCCCGCCAGGTGCCGATCACGTCGTCGTTGAGGTCGAGCTTCCAGTTCGGATTGGCTTCGGCCACCTCGGAGGTGAAGTCGGCGCGGGCCTCGAAACCGGCTGGGCCTCCCGTGCCCTCGGCCCCCTCGGCAAAGGACACGAACCCGAACAGCTCATAGCCCTCGCTGGTCCTGGCCACCGCCGGAACGTAGGTGCGCCCGGCCAGCGAGCGGTCGGGAAACCAGGCGATCTCCCCCGGCTCGCCGATCTCCTCGCCCTCGGTATCCATCTCCCGGACGGCGCTGAGGAAGTGCTCACGCAGGGTGTCTGCCCAGCGGCCGTAGGGAAGGCCCTCCTGGGGCGGCTCGGCGGCGAAGGAGATCACGAAGCGGTCGGTCGGCGGCATGCCGGCGCAGCGTAGCGGTGGCGCCGATCAGCGGCGGGGTCGAGGTGACCTATAGCCCGGATCAGGCTTGGCTCTCAGCGCCAGATCGGCGCTTTCCGGTGGTGCTCGGTCCGACGATCGCGCAGTATCCCCGGCCATTGCGGATTCCACGCTACTGCAGAGTATCCGACCAGCAACGCCTACTGCGGCTATGGGAGCTCCGACTACGTGGGCTACAACACCGACGGGACGATCGATCACACGTTGATCAGCTTTCAGGGGGGCGTTGACATAGGCCGGCATCCTCCCCTGCGCCTGCCACGCGTTCACAGAGCCGGCCGGCGGGCACTTCTGATGCCATCGCTGCGAAGGAAACAGCGCTTACTGGTGGGCGTGCTAGCGGCGATGCTGCTCGGGGTGGGCGCCACGTCGGCGGCAACGGAGACGTTCACGGTCCCCGGGGAGTGAAACCTCACCTACACATGCTCATCCAGGTTAGATGGCGCGCTCGTGTGCACCGCGGACGGCGGCGACCAGCATGCCGTCGCCAACTGCTTCTACCAGCGCTGGAGCGCTAGCTGGTCCTGCTATCAGCCTTCATACGCTCAAGCGCTGGGCTTGCCCGACAGATCGCAAGTTAGCCGAGGAACGGGTCTTCGAAGTGGAATCAGACACCGAGATGACCCAGCAACTACCGTCCCGACCTACCGGACGAGACCCCTCACCAACTTGACGCCGCGTCCATTCTCAGAACGCCCCCCGCCGGCTGATCACCGCGGGGATCGTCTTCAGCAGGATCGAGAGGTCGAGGAAGATCGACCACTGCTCCAGGTACAGGAAGTCCAGCCGCACGAGGTCGTCGAAGTCGAGCTCGGACCGCCCGGAGACCTGCCACAGGCCGGTGATCCCCGGCAGCACCAGATAGCGCTTCTTGTGCCACTCCTCCAGTCGCTCGAAGTCCCGCAGCGGCAGCGGCCGCGGCCCCACCAGCGACATCTCCCCGCGGACCACGTTAGCCAGCTGGGGCAGCTCGTCCAGCGAGAAGCGTCGCAGCACCCTGCCCACCCGCGTCAGCCGCGGGTCGTTGCGGATCTTGAACAGCGCGCCCGACTTCTCGTTGAGCGTCTCCAGGTCGCTCTGGACCTGGTCGGCATGCTCACGCATCGTGCGGAACTTGAAGCAGGCAAACGGCTTGCCGGCCATCCCGGGGCGCACCGAGCGGTAGATCACCGGGCCGCGGGAGCTCAGCTTGATCGCGCCAGCGATCACCAGCAGCACCGGCGAGGCGAGGATCATCCCGATCGTCGCCAGCACCAGGTCGAAGGTCCGCTTGAGCGCGTAGTCAATCCCCTCGAACACCGGGGGGCGCAGCGTGAACAGCGGCACGGTCTGGCCGGGCACGAACTCGGCGCGGTTGATGAGGATCTCCATCGTCGAGGGCGCGATGTTGACGGTCACGCCCCGCCGGTGGCAGGTGTCCACGAGCTCCACCGCCTGCTCCTGCGGGAAGTCGGGGTCGGCGATGATCACCTCCTGGACCCGCTCCCGGGCGAGGATCTCCGGCAGCTCCTGGAGCTGGCCCATTGAGCGCAGGCCGTTCTGGGGCCGCAGCGTCAGCGACACGTAGCCCACCAGCAGCACCCGGGTCCGCGCCCGGTCGGCGAGCGCGTGGGCGACGGCCTCCAGGTGCTTGCCCGAGCCCACCAGCAGCGCCCGGCGCTCGTATCCGGCCTGCTTGAGCAGCCAGCCCGTCACGCGGAGGTGCAGCTCGCGCAGCGTGGCGATGTAGATCGTCCCGAACACCAGCGAGCCGTAGAAGATGAAGTAGCTGCTGAAATGCTGGCCACTGGCCAGCGCGAACACCAGGGCGATGATGGTCGCCTGGAAGAGGGCGCCGGCGATCCGACCGAGGCCTGGCCGGCGGGGGCGGTCGGAGTACAGGTCCACGCGCGCGAACATCAGCACCGTGACCATGTAGGCGAAGGGCAGCCAGGTCTTGGCCTCGTGCCAGCACGCGGACAGCGTGAACTCGCCCTGCACGGTCAGCTTCAACCCCAGGGTGCTCATCAGCGCCCCGGCCACCCCGATCAGGTCCAGGACCAGCAGCGAGACCACCCGCGCGACGCGGCGCAGCGTCTCCAGCCGCAGCAGGAACGACAGCATCGGCGGGCGCTTGCGCCGCACGTCGCGGGCCGGAAGGCCCACGGGCACGGGGTCGGCAAGCGTCCCGTCGGTGCGGTCGCGAGTGGCCTCTGTCTGTTCCGGTGTCACGTCGATCTGGGTCCTCCCAAACCTAGGAACGAGATCTCGCCATCTAAGTTACGGGGTAGGTCGACTCCGGGGGCCGCTGCCCCACCGGGGCTAGCGCTGCTACTGCGGAACTCCGACGAGCGCCTCGACCCCCGAGTGGTCGATCGTCCGCTGCAGGCCCTCACGCAGGTCGATCTCCGGCTCCCAGCCCAGGATCTCCCGGGCCAGCGCGATGTCCGGCTGGCGCACCTGCGGGTCGTCGGTGGGAAGCGCCTCGAACACGATCTCCGAGCGTGAGCCGGTGACCTCGACTACCGCCTTGGCCAGCTCCAGCAGCGTGAACTCGTTCGGGTTGCCGATGTTGACGGGGTTGTGGTACCCCGATTCCGCCAGCGCGATGATCCCGCGGATCAGGTCGTCGACGTAGCAGAACGAGCGTGTCTGGGAGCCGTCGCCGAAGACCGTGATGGGACGGTCCTGGAGCGCCTGGCGCAGGAAGGTCGGGATCGCGCGTCCGTCGTGCGGTCGCATTTTCGGCCCGAATGTGTTGAAGATCCTCACGATCGCGGTGTCGACGCCCTGCTGGCGGTGGTAGGCCATCGTCAGGGCCTCGGCGTAGCGCTTGGCCTCGTCGTAGACGCCGCGCGGGCCGATCGGGTTCACGTGGCCCCAGTAGCTCTCGGGCTGGGGGTGGACCTGCGGATCTCCGTAGACCTCGCTGGTGGAGGCGGTCAGGAAGCGGGCCCGGTGCTTCTTGGCCAGGCCGAGGGTGTGGTGGGTGCCGTAGGAGCCGACCTTCAGCGTGTGCAGGGGCAGGCGCAGGTAGTCGATCGGCGAGGCGGGCGAGGCGAGGTGGTAGACGAAGTCGATCGTCTCCTCGACGAAGTAGGGCTCGATGATGTCGATGTTGCGGTGGACGAAGTCATCGCTGCGGATGTGCTCGATGTTGGCCAGCGAGCCGGTCTCAAGGTTGTCGATGCAGATGACGCGGTGCCCGCGGCGCAGCAGCTCGTCGCACAGATGCGAGCCGAGAAACCCGGCTCCGCCGGTGACCAGGCAGGTTGGCATTCCCAGGAATCTAGCGGGGACGCGGGCGTCAAGGCTCAAAGCTGCCCGCAGCGGCGCGGCGCAGGGCGTGCACCTCTCCGCGGCGGATCAGCACCCGCTCGGAGTCCAGGTGCTCCAGCAGCGCCTGCGCGAACTTCCGTGAGGTGCCCAGCTCATCGCGAACCTGGGCCAGCGTCACCCGGCCCCCGCCGGCCCGGGCCAGCTCCACCACCAGCCCCCGGCCCCGGTCCAGGGCCTCGGAGTGGTAGTGCAGCGTCTTTGTCACCCGCACCGCCTTTCCCGTCTTCCGCAGCGCCGCCAGGTCGTCCGGGTCCAGCTCCGCGTCCGGCGGCGGCTCCAGGCCCGCTTCTCTGAGCCGCTGCTCCAGGGCCACGGCTGTGTGCCTCAAGGGCTGGTGCGGCGCGGCCGGTGAGTCGTTGCGCGGGACCTGCTCGCGCGAGTCCCGCGCAACGCCCTCACCGCCCGCTGCCGGTCCCGGGCCTGGTGCCCTGCCCGATGAGAGCGCCTGCAGCCGCGCTGTCCAGTCTCGGCCCGGGCCGTGCTTACGCGGGGCGGGGTCGAGCACGCGGCCGCCGCCGAGCGTGTCCGGCGGCGCGATCTGCCGGATGACGACCCGGTCACCGGGGGCGGAGACGAGCGGCTGCTCTGCGCGGAGCTGCCAGAAGCGTCCCCCGAGCCATGCCGCCCGCGCCGGCGACTCGCGCGTGCCGTGGTGGATCTGGACCCGCTCACCGTGCTCTGGCTCGCGATCCCGGAACTCCAGCTCGCAGTCGAGCAGGTACGCCGGGCGCAGCTCCGAGGCCGCGGCCACGACGACATCGCCCCGGCCGATCTCGCCGACGGCTACGCCGGCCAGGTTCAGAGCCACGCGCTGTCCGGCCGCGGCGCCCTCCACCGCCTCGTCATGGACCTGCACGGCGCGGACCCGGGCCCGCAGTCCCTGGGGCAGGACCGTGATCTGCGCGCCCCGCGCCACCGACCCTGACCACAGCGTTCCCGTCACCACCGTCCCGGCGCCGCGGATGGAAAAGGCGCGGTCGACGTGCAGGCGCGCCGGCCCGGGGAGCTCGGCGCGGCTGGGGAGCGCCGCCGCCGCTCGCTCCAGCGCCGCCCGCAGCTCCGCCATCCCCTGGCCCGTCCGGACCGAGACCGGGACCACCTCAGCGCCCGGAAGCAGCTCGGCGGCCTCCAGCATCGCCTCCTGCGGGTCGGCCAGGTCGCTCTTGGTCACCGCCACCACCCCTCGCGTCACTCCCAGCGCCCGCAGCACCGCGGCATGCTCCCGCGTCTGGGGCATCACCCCGTCGTCGGCGGCCACAGTCATCAGATGGAAGTCGATGCCGCTGGCGCCGGCGACCATAGTGCGGACGAAGCGCTCGTGCCCGGGGACGTCGATCACCGAAAGGCGCCGGCCCGAGGGCAGCGCCAGGCCGGCGTAGCCGAGCTCGATCGAGATTCCGCGCCGGTGCTCCTCAGGCAGGCGGTCGGTGTCGACCCCGGTCAGGGCCCGGACCAGCGCCGTCTTGCCGTGGTCGATGTGGCCGGCGGTGCCCAGCGTGAGCGGCAGGTCGCTCATCGCCGCGCCAGCGCCGCCCCCACCGCCGCGCCGGCCGCCGCCACCTCGTCCTCGGCCAGCGTCCGCGGGTCGAGCAGCAGCCGTCCCTCCTGCACCCGGGCGATCACGGGGGGATCGCCGTGGCGCAGTGCCGCCGCCAGGCTCTCGGGATCGGTTCCGGTCACCGCCACCGCCGGACCCTCCAGCTCCGCCAGCGGCAGGGCGCCGCCGCCGACCCGGGCTACGGCGCGGACCAGCTCGCACCGCTGCCGCCCGATCGCCTCCCGTAGCCTCTCGGCGCGGCGCGCCAGCTGCTCCTCCTCGGCGCCGAGCATGGCCAGCACCGGGATCTCCCGGAGCGCCAGCTCCGGGTCGCGGTAGAGCCGCAGCGTCGCCTCCAGCGCCGCCAGGGAGAGCTTGTCGATCCGCAGTGCCCGCGCCAGGGGGTGGGCGGCGGCGGCGGCGATGGCCTCCCGCCGGCCGACGAGCAGCCCGGCCTGCGGTCCGCCCAGCAGCTTGTCCGCCGAGGCGCAGGTGATCGCCGCTCCCGCCGTGACCGAGCGGCGCAGGTCGGGCTCGTCCCGGTACAGCGGGCCGGAGGCCAGCACGCCGGAGCCGACGTCGTCGATCACCGGCACCCCCAGGGCGCACAGCGCCTCTATCGGCACGTCCTGCACAAAGCCCACGGCGCGGAAGTTGGAGGGGTGCACCCGGAGGATCGCGCCGATCTGGGCCTCCGGGGAGGACAGCTCGCGCTCGTAGTCCTCCACGCTGGTGCGGTTGGTCGTGCCGATCTCGATCAGCCGCGCTCCCGACTGCGCCACCACCTCGGGGATGCGGAAGCCGCCGCCGATCTCCACCAGCTGGCCCCGGGAGACGACCACGCCCCGGCGGGATCCCGCCAGCGCCGCCACCGCCAGCAGCACCGCCCCGGCGCCGTTACCCACCACCAGGGCCGCCTCGGCGCCGGTGAGCTCGGTCAGGAGCGTCTCGACGTGGGCCTGGCGGCTCCCGCGCCCGCCATGATGCAGGTCGAGCTCCAGATTGCAGTACCCCGCGGCCGTGCGCGCGACCGCCTCCCGCGCCGCACGGGCCAGCGGCGCGCGCCCCAGGTTGGTGTGCACGATCACCCCGGTGGCGTTCAGCACCCGGCGGAGCGTTGGCCGCTCCAGCTCCGCCAGCAGCTCTCGGGCGCGACCGGCCAGCCGGCCGTCTCCCTCGCCCCCGCCCCGCAGCGCCGCGCGGTGCTCCTGAATCGCCCCGCGCGCCGCCGCCACCGCCAGCGCGTGCGGGGCCCCATCGGCCTCCAGCGTGCTGGCCAGCTCGTGCACCGGGGGGAGCGAGCTCAGCTCGGCGTGGTTCCCTTCACCCACTCGCCCTCCTCCCGCTTCCAGATCGGCGCCCGCGCCTTGATCGCGTCGATGATCTCCCGGGCGCCCGCGAACGCCTCGGCGCGGTGCGGGGCGGAGGCGGCGACCATCACCGAGGCCTCCGAGAGCGCGACGCGCCCGATGCGGTGCTCGGCCGCGGCGGCGCACAGTCCGTGGCGCTCGATCGTCACGGCGACGATCTCCGTGATCTGCTCGTGGGCCATCGGCGCGTATGCCTCGTAATCGAGCTCGGCCACCGTGCGCGTCACGCCCGAGAAGGTGACGATCGCCCCAGCCCGGGGGTCGCGGACCAACCCCGCCAGCCGATCGAGTCCGAGTGGGTCGGCGCTCACCCGCACGTGGAGGGTCTCCAACGCTCCACCGGAGACGGGCGGGATCAGCGCCAGCTCGTCCTCGCGATGCAGGGGGGCGTCGGCTGCCGCGTACTCCCGGTTGACGGCCATGACCACGGGAACGCCGGCGGTCACCTCACCCAGTCGCTCCAGCGCGTCGGCCACCCGAGCCCCCTCGGGCAGCTCCAGCGTCACCTCGCCGGTTCCCGCACGCTCCCGCAGGATCGCGAACAGGCGCACGCAGACGAGCATGGCCACAGGCTAACCGCAACCCCGGGGCTCTCCAGACGTTCTGCCTGACGACCCCTTCATCACGTCAAAAGGAGATACACATGCGAGAGCTGCGAAGGGTCCTGCTGCCCGTGGCCGTGCTGGCCCTTTTCGCCATTCCCGGGATCGCCGTCGCGGGCCCAGCCCCGCCCCCGTCGGTGAGCACCGCGGCGGCCACCGCCACCACGAGCTCCGGAACCACCCTGAACGGGACCGTCAACCCCAACGGACAGCAGACCCAGTACGGGTTTCAATACGGACCCACCAGCGGCTACGGCCACGAGACCCTGGTGACGTCGGCCGGCGCTGGCACTACCCCCATCGCGCTCAGCGCCACCCTCGGCTCGCTCGCCTCGGGCAGCACCTACCACTTCCGCATCATCGCCATCAGCTCGGCCGGCACCTCGGTGGGAAGCGACCTCACGTTCACCACCTCGGGAACCGCACCGGGCCCCAGCGCCCCGCCCACCGCCACCACCGGACCGGCATCGGGCGTCGGTCAGGCAGCCGCGACCCTCAGCGGCAGCGTGAACCCCAAGGGTCAGGCGGCGAGCTACGTGTTCGAGTACGGTCCGACCACGAACCTCGGCTTCCAGGCCGGGTCCGCGGGCGCCGGCTCCGGCAGTGCCGCGGTGGCGGCCAAGGCCGTCGTCGCGGACCTGCAACCGGGCACCACCTACCACTTCCGCCTGGTGGCCAGCAGCCGCGGTGGCACCGCGCTGGGCGTGGAGCAGACCTTCACCACCACGACGCCCCCAGCGGTGAGCACCGGCAGCGCCACCTCGGTGAGCAGCACCTCGGCCACGGTCAACGCGACGATCAACCCGCTGGGACACTCGACTCACTACGAGTTCCAGTTCGGCGCCTCGGCCTTCTACGGCATGATCACCCCGCCGGCCAGCATCGGCTCGGGTGGCGGCGCGGTGGCGGTGCACCAGAGGTTGACGGGCCTGGCCCCGGGGACCACTTACCACTACCGGATCTACGCCCAGGGCGCGGGCGGCACCTCGCTGGGGATCGACCGCACGTTCACCACCTCCGGCGGGCCGGCCGTGGGCTCGCGCGTTGCGGTGCTCGGGCGAATGGGCTACGTCTCCCCCCACGGGGGCGTCGTCGGCGTGGTGCTGGGCTGCTTCGGCTCTCAGACACGCTGCAGCGGCCGCTTCACGATCACGCGCCGGCACCGGATCCTCGCCCGGCGCGACTTCAGCCTGGCCGCCGAGGGCGGCGGCTTTCAGAACGTGAAGCTGACCCGCCAGGGCCAGCGCGCCCTGTTTCGCAACTACCACGGACCGGTGGGTGTGCGCCTGAACGTCCTGACGAGCACCGGCCAGCGGATCTCACGGGGCCTGCACCTGGCTCGCTGGTTCTAGCTGAAAGGTGCGCCCGCCGGCTCCGGGGCCGGCCGGGTAACCTCCAATCACCGATGGCCACCGCGGACGAGAACCGCACGATCGCCCCGATCGTCGGTCCCGACGATCCCCGACGCTTCACCGACTCCGGGATCGAGATCGGGCCCCTCTACGGAGAGGCGGACCTGCCCGAGGGCCTGCCCGAGCGGCTCGGGGAGCCCGGCGAGTACCCCTACGCGCGCGGCGTGCACCGCGACATGTACCGCAAGCAGCTCTGGACGATGCGCCAGTACGCGGGCTACGCCAGCGCCAAGGAGTCCAACGAGCGCTACCGCTACCTGCTGCAGCAAGGCTCCACCGGACTCTCGATGGCCTTCGACCTGCCCACGCAGCTGGGGCTCGATTCCGACGATCCGCGCTGCCAGGGCGAGGTGGGGCGCACCGGGGTTGCGATCGACACGATCGACGACATGCGCACCGCCTTCGACGACATCCCGCTGGACAAGGTCTCGACCTCGATGACGATCAACGCTCCGGCGAGCGTGCTGCTGCTGCTCTACGAGCTGGTGGGCGAGGAGCAGGGCGTGCCCGCCGAGCAGCTCCGCGGCACGACCCAGAACGACATCCTCAAGGAGTACATCGCCCGCGGGAACTTCATCTATCCCCCCGAGGGGGCGATCCGCCTGACCACCGACCTGTTCGCCTATTGCGACGAGCGGGTGCCGAAGTGGAACACGATCTCCATCAGCGGCTACCACTTCCGGGAGAAGGGGTGCTCGGCGGTGCAGGAGGTGGCGTTCACCCTGGCCAACGGGATCGCCTACGTTCAGGCCGCCCTCGACGCCGGCCTGGAGATCGACCGCTTCGCCCCGCGGCTGGCGTTCTTCTTCAACGGCCACAACAACGTCTTTCAGGAGGTGGCGAAGTTCCGCGCCGCCCGGAAGATGTGGGCGGAGATCATGCGGGAGCGCTTCGGCGCCCAGGACGAACGCTCCTGGCGACTCCGCTTCCACACCCAGACCGGCGGTGTGACCCTTACGGCCCAGCAGCCGGAGAACAACATCGTGCGCGTGGCGCTGCAGGGATTCGCCGCGGTCTGCGGCGGGACCCAGTCGCTGCACACCAACGGCTTCGACGAGGCGCTGGCGCTGCCCACCGAGCGCGCGGCCAAGATCGCGCTGCGCACGCAGCAGATCATCGGCCACGAGTCGGGGGCGGCGGACACCGTGGATCCGTTCGCAGGGTCGTACTTCATCGAGGCGCTCACCGACGAGATCGAGACCAGCGCGGGCAAGCTGATTGCGAAGGTCGATGAGCTCGGCGGCTCGGTCGGAGCGATCGACTTCGTCAAGGCCGAGATCGAGGAGTCGGCCTTCGGCTACCACGAGCGCTATCGGATCGGCCAGGACATCGTCGTCGGGGTCAACAATTTCGTCGAGGACACTCCCGAGGTTCCGGACACCCTGCGCATCGATCCCGAGTCCGAGGGCCAGCAGCTGGAGCGGTTGCGCTCATTCAAGGAGAACCGTGACCAGGAGCTGGTCAAGCGGCGCCTGGAGGAGATCCGCGATGGCTCCCGGGGCAGCGACAACCTCCTGCCCGTGCTCAGGCAGGGCCTCAAGGACCGGTGCTCGATGGGCGAGGTGTGCGGGGCGATGAAGGACGTCTTCGGCGAGTACCAGCCCACCTTCTAGATGCTCGCTCCCGCCGCCAGCTTCCGTGACGCGATCCTCGCGATCCACATTCTCGCCGTGGTCGTGGCCTTTGGGGTCACCTTCGCCTATCCGATCTTCGATGCGGTCGGAGCCCGCATGGATCGCCGCGCCATCCCCTGGTTTCACCGTATGCAGGGAGTGCTCAGCCGCCGCGTGATCGGCCCCGGACTGGTCGTGGTGCTGATCGCCGGCGTCTACTGGCCTCACACGAGCATCAGTGGCGAAGCTTCTATGTGCAACGGGGAATCGGTGCGGTGATCGTCCTCGGCGCGCTGCAGGGATCGATCATGACCCCCCGTCAGCGCAAGCTCGCCGAGCTGGCGGCGCGGGACGTGCAGGCCGCGGGGGCGGGAGAGGTGAGCTGGAGCCCGGAGTAGGACACGCTGCGCAAGCCGGTCGTGGCCGTGGGCGCCGTGCAGGCCTGATCGTCGTGCTGACGATCTTCTTCATGGCGATGCGTCTGGGCGGCAGCTGATTGCGGATCTTCCTGGCCGGTGCCAGCGGGGTGATCGGTACGCAGCTCGCGGCGCTGCTGGGCGCGGAGTCAGGCGTCGTCCTCCTCGCCGAGGACTGACTCGTTTGCCGGGACGTCTGCTCGGCCGCGAGCGCGAGCTGGCGAAGCTCGCCGAGCTGCTGCAGGCCGCGTCGAGCGGCGGGGGAGCGTTCGCCTGGCTAGAGGGGGAGGCGGGCATCGGGAAGACGCGCGTCCTCGACTCGACGGCCCAGATCGCCCGCGAGCGAGGGTTCACCGTGCTGAGTGCCGCCGCCCAGGAGCTGGAGGCTCACCGTCCGTTCGCCGTCGTCGCCGACTGCCTGCGAGTCGACCTGTGCGAGCTCACGCGCGCGGAGGAGCTGCTGGCCTTCATCGAGGCCGAGGCCGAGGCCGAGACCGCCCGCTCACCGGTGCTGTTCGTGCTCGACGATCTCCAGTGGGCCGGCCCGTCCTCGCTGGCGTTCCTGGGCCGGCTGGCGCTAGAGCTGCCCGCCCTGCCGGCTCTGGTTCTGGCGGCGGCTCGTCCGCTGCCGCGCCGGCCAGAGCTCGAGCGTCTCGCGGCGGCGATCGGCGCCCGCGGCGGCGTCCAGGTCGTCCTGGGTCCCCTGGAAGCGGCGGTCTGCGAGGCGATAGCCGAGGAGATCATCGGCGGTGAGCCCGGGCCCGAGCTCTCCGCGCGGCTGGGCAGCTGCGGAGGCAACCCGCTGTTCGTCTCCGAGCTGCTGGGCGCGCTGGCGGCGGAGAACACGATGCAGACACGGCCCGATGGATCGGTGGAGGTGGGTGCGGCTGGGTCGCCGCGTTCGCTGTCGCTCACCGTCCTGGGGCGGTTGAGCTTCCTTCCCGCCGAGGTCACGGAGCTCCTCGCGCTGGCCTCGGTGCTGGGCTCCTCCTTCTCGGCGTCCGACCTCTCGCTGCTGACCGGGCGGCCGACGGCTCAGTTGTGGGGGCCGCTGTGGATCGGCTACCACCCCCGCCAGGGACGCGCCAGCACGATCGGTGTCTACGGCCTCAAGCTTCCGACGCCGTGAGCGATCGTGCAAGTCTTCGCGCCGTGGCAGGAGACCCGCGCCGGAGCGGCGAAACTCGGGACGGACCAGAGGCTCGAGCCTGAGAGCGCCGTCGCCTGGGAGGGCGAACGTCTACGCGGCACGGTGCGGCTCGAGCCCTTGGATGGGGCAGCGGACGCGGCGCCGAGCGCCGTAAGTACACTCGCGCCCCCCATGCGCGACAAGGCCCCTGAGACCTACGAAGAGAAGCTCGCCCAGCTCCAGGAGCTGCGTGACGAGGCGGTCCATGCCGGCTCGCAGGCGGCGGTCGAGAAGCACCACGCCAAGGGGAAGTACACCGCGCGCGAGCGCATCGAGAAGCTGCTCGACCCCGGCTCCTTCCAGGAGCTGGACACGTTCGTGCGTCACCGCACGATCGACTTCGAGATGCAGAAGAACCGTCCCTACGGTGACGCCGTGGTCACCGGGCACGGGACGATCGACGGCCGTCGCGTGTGCGTGTTCTCTCAGGACTTCACGGTGTTCGGTGGCTCCCTGGGTGAGGTCATGGGGGAGAAGATGTGCAAGGTGATGGACCTGGCCGCCAAGATCGGCTGCCCGGTGATCGGGATCAACGACTCCGGAGGCGCGCGTATCCAGGAGGGTGTCGTCTCGCTCGGGGCCTATGGTGACGTGTTCGTGCGCAACGTCAGGTCCAGTGGGGTGATCCCGCAGATCAGCCTGATCATGGGCCCCTGCGCCGGCGGTGCCGTCTACTCCCCGGCGATCACGGACTTCATCTTCATGGTCAAGGAAACCTCCCACATGTTCATCACCGGCCCCGACGTGATCAAGACAGTCACGGGTGAGGAGGTCGACTTCGAGTCCCTGGGCGGTGCGATGGCGCACAACGCCAAGTCGGGCGTGGCGCACTTCGCCTCCGAGGACGAGGACGCCTGCCTGGAGGACGCTCGCTACCTGTTCTCGTTCCTGCCCCAGAACAACCTGGAGATTCCGCCTCGCGTCCAGCCCACCGACGATCCCCTGCGGATGGATCCCGAGCTGGACACCGTCGTGCCGGACAATCCCAACAAGCCCTACGACATGCGCGACGTCGTGCGGCTGGTCGTCGACGACGGCGAGTTCTTCGAGGTCCACGAGCATTTCGCGCGGAACATCATCTGTGGCTTTGCGCGGCTGAACGGCTACTCGGTCGGGGTCGTCGGCAACCAACCGGCACAGCTGGCTGGGGTGCTCGACATCGAGTCCTCAGAGAAGGGGGCACGGTTCATCCGTACCTGCGACGCCTTCAACATCCCCATCGTCACCTTCTGCGACGTGCCCGGCTTCCTGCCCGGAACCACGCAGGAGTGGGGTGGGATCATCCGCCACGGCGCCAAGCTGCTCTACGCCTACGCGGATGCCACCGTTCCGAAGATCACGATCATCACTCGCAAGGCCTATGGCGGCGCCTACGACGTCATGGGGTCCAAGCACCTCGCGGCCGACATGAACTTCGCCTGGCCCACCGCCGAGGTGGCGGTGATGGGGCCCGAGGGCGCGGTCAACATCATCTACCGCCGTGACATCCAGGCCTCGCCGACGCCCGACGAGCGCCGGCAGAAGCTGATCACCGACTACAAGGCCCACTTCGCCAACCCCTACGCGGCCGCTGAGCGGGGCTACATCGACGACGTGATCGTGCCCCACGAGACGCGCCCGAAGATCATCACGGCGCTGGAGACGCTCCAGACCAAGCGCGAGCCGGGCCCCAAGCGCAAGCACGGCAACATCCCGCTGTAGGCGCCCGCGTCGCCCACCGCCTGTCGCCGGGTCCTACCGTCTGGCATGGGGCGGGGGAAGAGGGTGCGGGGGCAAAGTGCACAACAACACCCCGCTGCCGCGATGGGTGTGCACTTGTGCGCCTATGCGGCGCACGAGTGCACACGCGTCGGGCGCGTGGCCCGCGGTTGTGCAGTTTTGCCCTCGGTCTGTGAGGCCCTCCGACCCGTGGAACCGCCTTCCGTCGTTCTAGCGCACCGTTGTATGTCGATTAGCGTCCGCACCGGGTGGCCGCCTGCCGAGCTGATCAAGACCCGGCGCCACTATGAGCGGTCTTCTCTCGGCCATCGTGCTCGCGCCGCCCGGCGATGCTCACAGCCGCAGCGTCTGCGCCTCCACGGCGCCGCCGCGCCAGGCCTCCAGCGCCGCCCCCGCCACCGCCAGATCCTGAATCGCCAGGCCGGTGGAATCGAACAGCGTCACCGCCTCCGGTCCGGGCCGCCCCGGCGCCTCCCCGGCCAGCACGGCCCCGAGCTCGGTCACGCGGGAGCGATCCACCAAGCCCGCGGTGATCGCGCCGGTGAGCTCGCCCCCGTGGGAGGCCTGCTCCCACTCGTCGCAGAAGAGGGAGCACGAGGCGACCGCGCCGATGCTCGCCTCGGCCTTGCCGGGCCCGTCGGCGCCGAGCATGTTCAGGTGCAGCCCCGGCCGGAGGTCGGCCGCATCGAGCACCACCTCTCCGCCCGGGGTGACGCAGCAGACGATCTCGCAGCCCAGCGCCTCCTCGCGGCGGCCCGCCCGCCAGCCGAGCTCCTGCGCCACCGCTGCGGCTGCCGCTGGCCGGGGGTCGAAGCAGACGCCGGGGCCATAGCCGGCGGCCGCCATGCACCGGGCGCTCCACAGGCCGTGCAGGCCGCAGCCGACGATGCCCGCGCTCCGGGCGCCGGGCCCGGCCAGCGCCCTGGCGGCGACGGCCGCCACCGCACCGGTTCGCAGCGCGGTCACCGAACGCGCGTCCAGCAGCATCAGCGGCTCTCCGGTCTCGCTGTCGGAGAGGCACACGATGCCGGTCACCGCGGGCAGTCCTCGGGCGGGATTACCGGGAAACGACGTGACCCATTTCAGCAGCGCCAACCCGTCCCCCCGGGCGGGCATCGCACGGAAGTCGCCGAACGGCGGGCTCTGCAGGTAGACCTTCGCCGGCATCGCCCACTCGCCGCGGTGAAAGCGCACCAGCGCCTGCTCCACTCGCTCGATCGCCAGCTCCGGGGAGACGGCGCTCAGCACGGTGTCGTGGTCCAGTAGAGCCAGTTCGGGCACGGCCCGTGTACGATACCCTTGGGGCAATGAACCGCCGGCCCCAGCTCTCGATCGTCGCCCCAAACGCCTCCCCGGAGGAGGCGGCGGCCGTGGTCGCGGGGCTCGAGCAGTTCATGCGGGCCACGGCGCCCACGCCGGTCCCCGCGGAGCCCGCGCCGGACCGCTGGCAGCAGGCGGCGCTTTACGAAGGCGTGGCGCGTGAGCCCCAGCCGGCGTCGCTGTGGCTGTGAGCGCGGTCGGGCGGCGAACCGTTGCAGCGGCGGTCGCCGCGCTGGCCTGCGTGTGCCTGCTGGCCCCGGGCGCCGGCGCGGTGATCGTCACGCTCCCGCACGGCCGTACGCTGAGCTACCAGCCGCTGGCCGGAAAGGCGCCCACAGGGGCGCAGCGCTTCGACGCCGCCTTCTCCAACCTGGACTACAACGGCGGGCCGGTGATGCCGTCGAACACGAACTACGTGATCTACTGGGAGCCCCCCACCGCGTCGCCGGCCTTCCCGTCGGATTACCGCAGTGGCATCGACCAGTACTTCACCGACCTGGCCCACGACAGCGGCGGCGCCGCCAACGTGGACTCGGTGGCCACGCAGTACAACGACACCGGCGGCAACTTCGCCGCGTACAGGTCGACCTTCGCCGGCTCGGTGCTCGACACCAATTCCTACCCGGCCAACAGCTGTGGGGTGGGGGCCGTCCCCCCGAACACCACCTGCCTCACCGACGATCAGATCCAGGCTGAGATCAGCGGCCAGATCGCCGCCCACGGTTGGCCCCGGGATCTGACCCACGAGTACTTCGTGGTGACGCCACCGGGAGTCAAAGGATGCTTTGACAGCAACCCCAGCGACGGCTGCTCGGCCGGGACGACCGCCTCCCCGAGCACGCAGTACTGCGCCTACCACAGCGCCGGCAACGCCGGCAGCGGCGCCAGCTTCATCTACGCCGACCAGCCCTACGTGAACGGGGAGACGGGCTGCGAGTCGGGGAAGCATCCCAACGGCAGCTCGGACGGGGCCCTGGCCGGCGGTCTCAGCCACGAGCACAACGAGTCGATCACCGATCCCTACCCCAGCACCGCTTGGGCAGACAACACCCACGGCGGGGCCGAGAACGGCGACAAGTGCGGGAACACCTACGGCGCGTTCCTGGGCACGGCCCCCAACGGGTCGCAGTACAACCAGGTGGTGGGCGGCCACCTCTACTACTACCAGGAGGAGTGGAGCAACCAGGGCCATCAGTGCCTGCAGCGCTTCTCCTTCTCCGGCGCCGAGCCGACCGCGCAGTTCACCAGCGCCGCCGCGGGCGGCCTCACGATGAACTTCGACGCCACCGGCTCAACTGCTCCCGGCGGGGTCGCCCACTACCACTGGCAGTTCGAGGACCCGAACACCGTCATCGACCCGACGAGCACCGAGACCGAGACGACCACCCCCGCGGTCCAGCACACCTACTCGTCCTCCGGCGCTCACACGGTGTCGCTGACCGTGTACGCCGCCGACGGGACCAGCATCGGCACGAGCCGGGTGATCCAGACCAGCCATCCGGCGCCCATCCCGAGCTTCACCACCAGCCCCACGGCGGTCCTCGCGGGGCAGCCGGTGAGGTTCACCGACACGACCCCGGGCTCGCTCAGCAGCGAGACCTGGAACTTCGGCGAGGGCTCGCTGCCCGCCGGCGGGCCGAGCCCCACCCACACCTATGCCACCACCGGCACCTTCAGCGTCACGCTGACCGTGACCGACGAGCTGGGGCAGACGGGCTCGGTGACCACGCCGCTCACCGTGCGCGCACCGGTCTCCGTGCCCGGGCCGATGGTGGGCCCGGGGCAGCCCCCGGGCAGGCCCCCAAGCTCCTCTTCCTCCCACCGCGTCACGCGCTTGCACGCGGTGCTGCTCCGCCTGCGCACTCGCGTGAGCCGGCGCGGCCGGTACCTGCTGATCACGGTGAGCGGGGCAGGGGTCCTGCGACTCGGCGCCAGGAGCATCAAGGTCAACCGGGCGAGCACTGTGACCTACGCGCTGAAGCTCGACCGCCGCCAGCGCACGCTGTTGCGCCGCCACCACCGCGTCGTGCTGCGGGCGCGGGTCGTCTTCCACCCTGCCTTCGGGGCCGACACCTCCCGAACGATCAAGATCACGCTCCGCCCCTGAGGACGCCCCCGGTCCGGCGGGGGGCAACCGGCGGGGCAATTAGGGATAACCGGATCGGGTTTTGCTAGATTAGCCAGCTCGGCGTGCCCAGCGCCGCAGCTGCGTCCCGACCCAAAGGAAGCCCGATGGAGCCTGCCTCACTCGCCGACACCGCCAACACCGACGCTCGCAGCGGCTCGCTGGAGAACCCCGAGGTGCTGGAGAACGTGCCCGGGCACGTGATCCCGATCCTGGAGCGCGAGTTCGACGACTTCGACACCGAATCCACCCGGTACCTGAAGGGCGACGTGGCGGAGGACACGTTCATCAAGTTCCGCCTCAAGCAGGGTGTCTACGGCCAGCGCCAGGCGGACGTGCAGATGATCCGGGTCAAGCTCCCCCTAGGTGGGGTGACCCCCGACCAGCTGGATGCCTTCGCCGACGGGATCGAACGCTACGTGCCGCTGCGCAAGGGCCACATCACCACGCGGCAGAACATCCAGATGCACCACGTGCCGCTCCCCGACGCGGCCAAGCTCATCCGGGAGCTCGGCGACACTGGCCTCTCCAGCCGCGAGGGCTGCGGAAACACGATGCGCAACGTCACCGGCGACCCCCGCGCGGGCGTCCTGCCCGGTGAGGACTTCGACATCACCCCCTATGCCGGCGCCTACGTGCGCTACTTCGTGCGCCACCCCACCACCCAGGCGATGCCGCGCAAGGTCAAGACCGCGTTCGCCGCCACCGCCGCGGAGGACAACGCGATCGGCAAGATCCACGATGTCGCCTTTCTGCCCAAGGTGCGCGACGGCGTTCGCGGCGTGGAGGTGCTGGTCGGCGGCGGCACCTCGATCATGCCCCGTCTGGCGCCAACGCTGTACGAGTTCGTCGAGCTTGACAACGGTGACTTCCTGAAGATCAGCGAGGCCTGCATGCGGATCTTCGACCGGCAGGAGTGGCTGCGGGTCAATCGGGCCCGCGCGCGGATCAAGGTGCTGATCGACAAGATCGGGATCGATGAGTTCCGCCAGCTAGTGGAGGAGGAGCTCCGCGGCGAGTGGGTGCAGGAGCGCGACTTCAGCCTGGACGGGATCCGGTTCGACCACGACGAGCAGGAGAACGCTCCCGAGCAGCGCGAGAGCTACGCCAGCCCCAACGGCGACCGGCGCGAGTACGAGCGCTTCCTGGCCACCAACGCCTCCGCCCAGCGCCAGACGGGCTTCTCCACGGTGGAGGTCAAGGTCCGCCGCGGCGACCTCTCCCCTGAGCAGCTGCGCGGGTTGGCCCAGCTCATGCGCGACTACACCGGAGGATACGCCCGCACCACCGTGCACCAGAACCTGGTCCTGCGGTGGGTCCGCGACGAGGCGCTCTACGAGGTCTGGCAGCGCCTGAGCGAATTGGAGCTGGGCGACGCCGGCGCCGACGAGATCACCGACGTGGTGAGCTGCCCGGGTACCGACTCCTGCAAGCTCGGGATCACCAGCTCGATGGGACTCAACCAGGAGATTCAGGATCGGGTGGTGGCGATGCGCCTGGACGACGAGCTGACCCGGCGGATCCACATCAAGATGAGCGGCTGCCCCAACGGCTGCGGCCAGCACCACATTGCCAACATCGGCTTCTACGGAGCCTCGATCAAGGTCGGCGAGCACACCATTCCCGCCTACATCCCGCACGTTGGCGGCGCCTACGAGGGCGGTGAGGTGCAGTACGGCCACCGGCTGAAGGCCCGCCTGCCCGCCAAGCGCGTGCCCGAGGCCGTGGAGCGCTGGATCCGCTTCTACGAATCCGACCGCCGCGAGGACGAAGCCTTCAACACCTTTGTCGAGCGCGTCGGCACAAAGGAGTTCGAGGCCATCGTCAAGGACCTGACGATGCCGGCGGAGTTCAATCTGGAGAACATGAACATGTTCATCGACTGGACCAAGAACGTGCCGTTCGAGGTGATTCGCGGTGAGGGTGAGTGCGCCGTCTAGCCTTGCGGGAGCGATGAGCGTCGGCTCCGACCTCGAGTCCGCCTCCGCCCAGGAGGTGCTGATCTATGCCGTGGAGCAGTTCCATCCGCGGTTGACGATGGCCTGCTCCTTCCAGAAGGAGGAGTCGGTGCTCGTGCACATGCTCACCGAGATCGAGCCCCAGGCCCGGATCTTCACGATCGACACCGGCGTCCTCTTTCCCGAGACGCTGCTGACCTGGAAGCGCTTCGAGGACCGCTACGGCGTCAGTATCGAGGTGCTCGACGCTCGCAGTCCCGCGGAGCCCTGGACGCTTGAGCACTGCTGCGGCGCGGTCAAAGTCGACGCGCTGGAGCGTGCCCTTGTGGATGTCGACGCCTGGATCACCGGGATCCGGCGTGAGCAGGCGCCCACCCGCACCGCAGCACCCAAGCTCGAGCGCGACGAACGGCGCGGGATCTGGAAGGTCAACCCGCTGGCCGACTGGACCGAACGAGATCTGTGGAGCTACATCTGGAAGCACGAGCTTCCGTACAACCCGCTGCACGACCAGGGCTACTCCTCCATCGGCTGCGCTCCGTGCACCCAGCCCGGCGAGGGGCGCCGAGGTCGCTGGGCGGGCCAGGACAAGACCGAGTGCGGGATCCACGAGTTGTGAACCCGCTGAACTACGAGCTCTCCCACCTGGAGGCGCTGGAGGCGGAGTCGATCCACATCTTCCGGGAGGTGGCCGCCGAGCTCGAGCGCCCGGTGCTGCTCTTCAGCGGCGGCAAGGACTCGATCGTGCTGCTGCGGCTGGCCGAGAAGGCCTTCCGGCCGGGACGCTTCCCGTTCCCGATCATGCACGTCGATACCGACCACAACTTTCCCGAGGTGATCGAGTTCCGCGACCGGATCGTCTCCTCCCTGGGGGAGCGGCTGATCGTCGCCCGCGTCCAGGAGTCGATCGACCGGGGTCGCGCGGTGGAGGAGACCGGCCCGCGCGCCTCCCGCAACCGTCTGCAGACCACGACGCTGCTGGATGCGATCGCGCAGCACGGGTTCGATGCCGCCTTTGGAGGCGCACGTCGAGATGAGGAAAGGGCCAGAGCCAAGGAACGCGTCTTCTCCTTTCGCGACGACTTCGGCCAGTGGGATCCCAAGGTTCAGCGGCCGGAGCTGTGGTCGCTGTACAACGGGCGCATCCACAAGGGCGAGCACGTCCGCGTGTTCCCCATCTCCAACTGGACCGAGCTTGACGTGTGGCAGTACATCGCCGAGGAGCGGCTCCAGGTGCCCCCGATCTACTTCGCCCACACCCGCCAGGTCTTCCGCCGTGACGGGATGCTGTACGCGATGGGGCCCAACGTGGAGTTGATCGACGGCGAGGAGCCCTTTCAGGAGTCGGTGCGCTACCGCACGGTCGGCGACATGACCTGCACCGGCGCCGTGCGCTCCCGCGCGCAGACGCTTCCCGACGTCGTGGCCGAGATCGCTGCCACGCGCGTGACCGAGCGCGGGGAGACCCGCGCCGATGATCGCGTCACCGAGGCGGCAATGGAGGACCGCAAGCGCGAGGGCTACTTCTGATGGGGCGGGCTTCGTGAGCCCCGGTGCCGCCACCAACGGCCACATCGTCGGCACCCGCACCCGCACCCGCACCAGCGAGCTGCTGCGGATCGCCACCTCGGGCTCGGTCGACGACGGCAAGTCGACGCTGATCGGCCGGCTGCTGCACGACTCCAAGTCGATCCTGGAGGACCAGATGGATCACGTCGTCCAGACCTCCGAGCGTCGCGGGGACGGCTACGTCAACCTCGCCCTGCTCACCGACGGCCTCCGCGCCGAGCGGGAGCAGGGGATCACGATCGACGTCGCCTACCGGTACTTCTCCACCCCGTATCGCAAGTTCATCATCGCCGACACCCCCGGCCACGAGCAGTACACGCGCAACATGGTGACCGGATCCTCCACCGCCGACCTGTCGCTGGTGCTGATCGACGCCCGCAAGGGGGTCAGCGAGCAGACCCGCCGCCACGCCTTCATCGCCTCGCTGCTGCGCATCCCGCACCTGGTCGTATGCGTGAACAAGATGGATCTGGTCGACTACGACGAGGCCGTCTTCTACCGCATCGTCGACGAGATGACCGACTGGGCGGCGCGGCTGCAGATCCCCGACATCACCTTCATCCCCATCTCGGCACTGCACGGGGACAACGTCGTGGATCGCTCGCAGAGGATGTCCTGGTACGGCGGAGCACCGCTGCTCTACCACCTGGAGCACGTGGTCATCGCTTCCGACCGCGATATGGTCAACGTGCGCTTCCCGGTGCAATGGGTGATCCGCCCGATGAGCGATGAGCACCACGACTATCGCGGCTACGCCGGGCAGCTCGCCGGCGGCGTGCTGCGCGCTGGCGACGAGGTCACGGTCCTGCCCAGCGGTCGGCGCACCCGGATCGCCGGCATCGACACGCTTCAGGGCGAGCTGGAGGTCGCCTTCCCGCCGATGTCGGTGACGCTGCGCCTCCAGGACGATCTCGACATCTCCCGCGGGGACATGATCGTGGACGTCGACGACCTCCCCGCTCCCACGCGGGAGGTGCAGGCCACGATCTGCTGGATGAGCGAGGCGCCGCTGCGGGCCGGCGGCCGCTACGCGCTCAAGCACACGACGCGCTCGGCGCGGGTGGTGGTGGAGGAGATCGAGTACCGCGTGGACGTCAACTCGCTGGCCCATCAGCCGGGCGCCGAGCTGGACCTGAACGAGATCGGGCGGGTCAGGCTGCGCACGAGCGTGCCGCTGGTGCTCGACCCCTACGCCCGCAACCGCACCACCGGGAGCTTCATCCTGATCGAGGAGGCCTCCGGGGACACGGTGGCCGCCGGCATGGTGATCGGCGCTCGGCCCGAGCTCGGCTAGAGCGCGGAACCGCCGCCTAATATTGAGGGGCCATGACCGCCCGTGTCCGCTCGCGCTCTTCTCGACGCGCTGCGTTCCTCGGACCCGTGGCCTTTCTGTTGGCCAGCGTGCTGCTGGTGGCGATCGTCGGCATCCCCTACAAGCGCGACCTGGTCGCGGCCTGGCTACTGCTGGGGCTGCTGTGCTTCTCGCTTGCGGACCTGCGCGGCTGGGTGCGCGGGATCGTCTTCGACTGGCTGCCGTTCATCGCCATTCTGGTGGCCTACGACTCACTGCGCGGCACCGCCGGCCACCTGATGAGCGTCCACTACCTGCCCCAGCTGCAGGCCGATCAGTGGCTGTTCGGGGGTACCGCGCCCACGGTGACGCTGCAGCACTGGCTGTGGCAGGGGCACGTGGTCTGGTACGACGTCATCTTCTGGGGCGTCTACCTGACCCACTTCCTGGCTACGCCGGTGCTGGCGGCGATTCTGTGGAAGCTCGATCGTCGGCGCTTTCGCACCTTTGGCGTATTCGTGGCCGTGCTCTCCTTCGCCGGGCTGATCACCTACGCGCTGTTCCCGGCGGCTCCGCCGTGGATGGCTGCGGGCGCGCACCTGAGCGCACCGGTGGTGCGGGTGATCCCGCTGGTGTGGCCGGCCCTCGGCCTGCACTCGGCGGGATCGCTGGTGGAGCATGGCTACCACTACGCCAACGACGTTGCCGCGGTGCCCTCGCTGCACGCCGCGTTCTCACTCTTGATCGCGGTCACGCTGTGGCCGCGCCGGCGGCGGTGGCTGCGCCCGCTGGTCGCGCTCTACCCGCTGGCCATGGGCTTTGCCCTGGTCTACGGCGCCGAGCACTACGTCTGCGACATCCTGCTGGGCTGGCTGTACACCGGGGTCACGTTGCTGGCGGCCCGGGCGCTGCTGCGGTGGTGGGAGCACCGGCCGGTGCGCGGCGCCTCCGCCCCCCGGCTCGGACACACCCAGCTCCCCGAGCCGGCCTACATGGAGAGCGGCGGCGGGGCGTAGGCACGCCGCCGGATCCTCGGGCACGCCGGTAGAGTCCCGCCGCGCATGTTCTCCAAGGTTCTGATCGCCAACCGCGGCGAGATCGCGATCCGCATTATCCGCGCCTGCGAGGAGCTCGGCATCGACACCGTCGCGGTGTACTCGGAGCTCGATCGCGACGCGCCGCATGTGGCGCGCGCCGGTGAGGCATACCTGCTCGGGCCCGGTCCCGCCAACGAGAGCTACCTGTCGACAGAGAAGATCCTGGATGCGATCGAGCGCTCGGGTGCCGAGGCGGTTCACCCCGGCTACGGCTTCCTGGCCGAGAACGCCGCCTTCGCCAAGGCCCTGGAGGACCACGGAATCTCCTTCATCGGTCCGCCGGCCTCGGCGATCGAGGCCATGGGCTCAAAGACCCGGGCCCGCGAGCTGATGGCCCAGGCCGGGGTCCCGATCGTTCCCGGCACCACCGAGCCGGTGGAGAGCCTCGACGACGCCCGCAAGGTCATAGAGGACACGATCGGCTACCCGGTGGCCGTCAAGGCCGCCGGAGGCGGCGGGGGCAAGGGCTTCCGGGTGGCCCTCAGCGAGGACAAGCTGCAGGACGCCTTCGAGGGCGCAGCGCGCGAGGGCGAGAAGTTCTTCTCGGACCCGACCGTCTACCTGGAGCGCTACCTGCCCGATCCGCGGCACGTCGAGGTCCAGGTGCTCGCCGACACCAAGGGCAACATGATCCACCTCGGCGAGCGCGACTGCTCCCTGCAGCGCCGCCATCAGAAGCTGATCGAGGAGGCGCCCGCTCCCGCCGTGGACGAGGAGCTGCGGGCGCGCATCGGCAAGATCGCCACCGAGGCCGCCGCGGCGGTCGGCTACACCGGCGCGGGTACGATCGAGGGACTGCTCCAGGACGGCGAGTACTTCTTCCTGGAGATGAACACCCGCGTCCAGGTGGAGCACTGCGTGACCGAAATGGTCACCGGCGTCGACATCGTCAAGGAGGGAATCCGCGTGGCGGCGGGCGAGCCGCTATCGCTCTCCCAGGACGAGGTGGAGCTCCGCGGCCACGCGATCGAGTGCCGCATCAACGCCGAGGACGCCTCCAAGAACTTCGCCCCGGCGCCCGGGGCGATCACGGGCTACCGCGAACCGGCCGGTCCGGGCGTGCGTGTCGACTCCGGCGTCGGGCCGGGTTCGGAGATATCCCCGATGTACGACCCGATGGTGGCCAAGCTGATCGTGTGGGACGTCGACCGAGCTCAGGCCACCGCGCGGATGGTGCGAGCGCTGGGCGAGTACGAGATCGGCGGCTTGAAGACACTGCTGCCCTTCCACACCGCGATCCTCCAGACCGAGCAGTGGGCCCGCGCTCAGACCTGCCGGGACCTGATCGAGGATCGCAAGTGGCTGAAGACGCTGGCCTTTGCGCCGCCGGCAGGGAGGTCCGCCGCTTCTGAGCCCGAGGGCGCAGAGGGTCAGGTGCACCAGGACTACACCGTCGAGGTCTCCGGACGGCGCTTCGAGGTCAAGGTGATCGGCCCGCCGTTCACCGGAGGTGGCGGTGGTGGCAACGGCGCGGGTCCGGCTGGTGCTACCGCGGTGGCCGGGGCGCGCAAGCCCCCGCGCCGGGAGCGCGCCGGCGGCGGTGGCGGCGGAGGCGGCGGGGACACGCTGGCCTCGCCGCTTCAGGGCACGGTGCTGAAGGTCGCGGTGAAGGCGGGGGCCAGCGTTGAGGAGGGCGCGCTGGTGTGCGTGATCGAGGCGATGAAGATGGAGAACGAGATCACGGCCCACAAGGCCGGCACGGTCAAGGAGCTGCCGATCGCGGTGGGCGCTTCGGTGGCCAACGGGGACACGCTGGCGGTCATCGCCGCCGGCGAGTGAGCAGGCGTTGGGCCGAGTACGTGCGCCCAATTCGGCGCATAGAACGCCAGAGGTGGCGTATAGTTGAAGCATGGTCCGCCAGCGCAGCAGCGACCTGTTCCCCACCGATCAGCCCATCCCGGCCAGCCAGATGATCGGCCGGGAGGTGGACGTGCGTGAAGTGGTCACGGCGCTGGCCGGGGGTGGCAACCTGGTCATCGCCGGGCCTCGCCGGACGGGCAAGACGAGTGTCGGCGATGCCGCGCTCGGACGGCTGGCCGCGGAGGGGCTCTACACCGTCAGCCTGGACCTGTTCCGGATCGCGAGCGCCGCGGAGCTCGCCGAGGCGCTGGTGGCGGTCACCATCTCCAACCGCTCGGCGCTGCGCCGCGTTGTCCATCAGGCGCGCCGCGCCGGACGGCTGGTGGGCGACGCGCTGCACACCTCCATGCTCGTAAAGTCAAAGGCGCAGCTCGGCGAGGAGCTGGAGATCGCCTTTACGCCGGGTCTGGCGGCCCGGGACCCCGAGCGCTACCTGGACTACGCGCTGGCCCTGCCGGGCCGGATCGCCGAGGTCGACCACAAGGAGGTAGTGGTGTTCCTGGACGAGTTCCAGGAGATCGGCAGCCCCCAGCAGCCCTATGGCGACGCGGATCGGCTGACCAAGCGGATGCGAGCGATCTTCCAGCGCTCACAGGGCGTGAGCTTCCTGTTCGCCGGCAGCATCGAGCACCTGATGCGGGACCTGTTCACGCCATCCCACCGCGCGCTGTCCCAGTTCGGGGGCTTCCATCCGCTGCGGCCGATCGACCCGGAGGCGTGGGTGGAGGGTCTGGCCGAGCGCTTCGCCGCCGACGGGTGTGATGCCGAGCCGGCCGCGCTGGATCGGCTCGTCGAGCTCGGCGAGCTCCAGCCTCGCAGCACTATGCTGCTCGCCCAGAAGAGCCACCTGACCACCGTCGAGCTGGAGCGCACGGGGGTGGATCTGGAAGTCGTGGAGCAGGGTCTGCTGGGGGCGATGGCCACGGACCGGCTGGCGCACGAGCAGACCGTCGAGCGCATCCGGGCACTGCACAAGCTCGGCCTTCTCATCGCCGAGCGTGTGGCGCGCGGGCAGACCGTGTACCGGGGCCTGCCGCGGGGCGCGGTGCGCCGGGCGCTGGAGGCGCTGCGCGATGCCGCCATCATCGAGAGCCACGCCCGGGGCGAGTGGCGGTTCACCAACCCGTTGCTGCGGCGCTACCTCGCCTCGCTGACGCTCTATGACTGATGCGTCAGAGGCGGCGCATAATGCGCCAACTTGGGCGCAAGTCCCGGCGTGTTCGTCACCCTCTGAGGGCGGACACGTTGGCCTCGTGGATCCGCCGCTGAGTGCGGCTGGCGCGGCCGGCGGGCAGTGGCGCGGCTACCCCGTCGCGGATCGTCGCGCGCAGGTAGGCACGATCCTGCTCCAGCAGATCCAGTGCCTGCTCGCGCGCCAGCGGCGCCCCGTGCCCGGGCACCACCGTGTCGGTGCCGGGAATCAGCACCGCCAGGCGCTCCAGGGTGGCCAGGTAGCCCTCGGCTGACCCGCCGGGCGCCAGCACCGGGATCTCCACCGGAGAGAGGTAGTCGCCGCACACCAGCACGCGCAACCACGGGATCAGGTAGGCGGTGCCGTCGGCGGTGTGACCGCCGGCGGGATGCAGCTCCAGCTCGCGCTCGGAGGGCAGGTCCTCGCCCTCGCCCTCGCCCTCGCTCTCGCCCTCGCTCTCGCCCTCGCTCTCGCTCTCGCTCTCGCCCTCGCCGTCGGCGCCACCGAGCGCCAGCCGCCCCGGCACCGGCAGCTCCTGCACTCCCGCCAGGGCCAGTGGCGCCCGGCCGGCCACGTACTGCTCGGCATCGAAGCGGCGCAATTCCCGCTGCGCCGCGCCCGGCTCGTCGGCCAGCCGGCGGGCCGTGGCCTCCCCGCAACCCAGCGAGAGCGAGGGGAAGGCCAGCCGACCCAGCAGGTGGTCCCAATCGCCGTGGGTGACCAACAGGCCCGCTACGGGGAAGCCGGCCTGCTCCAGCACGCCCGCCAGCGCATCCAGCTCGTCGGGATACACCGGCGAGTCGATCACAAAGGCCTCGCCGCCGGCTCGGACCGCGGTGCAGGTGGTCTGCCAGACGCGGCTGATGAAGACGATCAGCTCAGGATGTACGGCCAGGACGCGCATGGCTCACCGCGCCCGATTCGCGGCAGCGCTGCGCCTCACCCGATGCCGAGGAGCTTGGCGGCCTCACGTAGCGTCGCGACCTCGGCGTCGGGCTTCTTCTGCCCGGACTCCAGCTGCTGCTTGCGGCGGTTGACCCAGATCACCGGGATCTTCTTCTTCAGGCACGGCTCCACGTCGTGGTAGTAGCTCTCCGCGACGTGCACCCAGCCCTTCTTGCCCCCGATGCGTCGCTCGCACTCGGTGAAGTGAGCGGCGTCGGGCTTGTAGGAGCGGACCTGCTGGGCGGTCACCACGAGATCGAAGTCCAGCGGGATGTGGCGGCGGGTCTGGCCGAGCAGCTTGTCATCGACGTTGGAGATCAGGCCCACCTTGTACTTCTTGGCGATCCGGCCGAGCACCGAGTTGGTCTCCCTGAACGGGAGCCAGCGCTGCACCGACTGGGGCAGGAAGCCCGAGCGCGACGGCTCCAGCGGCCAGCCGAGCGTCTTGGCGATGTCCACCGCGGTGCGTCTCAGCACCTCGGCGTAGAGCTCGTAGGATCCGGCCTCGATCTTCTGCTGGACCTCGCGGAAGAGCGAGATCAGCTCCTCGCGCTCCAGCGTGAAGCCATCCTGCTCGGCCTCCTTGCGAAAAGCGTCGAAGGCGCCGCTCTCCCAGTCGATCAGGGTGCCGTATACGTCGAAGGTGACGAACGCGACTTGCTTTGGGAGTGCCATGGCGCGGGCATGATGCCACGCCAGCCCGTTGAGTAGAGTGCCGCCCCCATGGACCTCCTCGAATATCAGGGCAAGCAGCTGTTCGCGCGCCACGGCGTACCGGTCCCAAGCGGCCGCCCCGCGACCACCATCGAGCACGCCGTGGCCGCTGCCGACGACATCGGCTACCCCTGCGTGGTCAAGGCCCAGGTGCAGATCGGCGGGCGCGGCAAGGCCGGCGGCATCAAGGTCGCCGTCGACGGTCCGGAGGCCCAGCAGCACGCCCTGGCCATCCTCGGCATGGACATCCGCGGTCTCACCGTGCACGAGCTGTGGATCGAGGAGGCCTCGGAGATCGACGCCGAGCTCTACGCCTCGGTGATCTTCGATCGCTCGGCCAAGGCCCCGCTGGTGATGCTCTCCACCAAGGGCGGGATGGACATCGAGGCTGTCGCCGAGGAGGACCCGGAGTCGATCGCCCGCCTGCACGTCGATCCGCTGCTCGGCTTCCAGGACTTCCACGGCCGGCGGCTGGCCTTCGAGGCCGGCATCGACGCCGACGTCCTGCGTCCGGTGGGGGCGATGCTGGCCAAGCTCTACGAGGTGTTCATCGCCGAGGACGCCACGCTGGTGGAGGTCAACCCGATGATCATCACCCCCGAGCGTGAGGTCAGGGCGCTGGATGCCAAGGTCACGCTGGATGACAACTCGCTCTACCGGCATCCGGATAACGCCAGCCTCCGTGACCTCTCCCAAGAGGATCCGCAGGAGCGGATGGCCAAGGAGCGGGGGCTGACCTACGTCAAGCTCGACGGCGACATCGGCATCCTGGGTAACGGCGCCGGGCTGGTCATGTCGACGCTCGACGTCGTCGGCCAGGCCGGCGGCAGGCCCGCCAACTTCCTCGACGCCGGCGGCGGCTCCAAGGCCGAGGCGATCACCGGCGCCGTGGAGGTGATCCTCTCCGACCAGAAGGTCAAGGCCGTGCTCTTCAACATCTTCGGTGGCATCACCCGCTGCGACGAGGTCGCCAGGGGGTTGATCGAGGCCTTTGCCCAGATCGAGCCGCAGGTCCCCTTCGTGGTGCGCCTGGACGGGACCAACGACCAGGAGGGCCGTCGGTTGCTGGCCGAGGCCGACCTGCCGGGCGTCCACGCGGAGTCGACGATGGACGGCGCCGCCCAACGGGTCGTGGAGCTGGCCTCAGCCGGATGACTCACGCGCCCTCGATATTGATGAGCCTGGATGGCGAGCGGAGGTGCGCGTGAGCATCCTCGTCGGCGAGCAGACCAAGCTGTGCGTATCCGGTATCACCGGGCGCGAGGGCACCTTCCACGCGCTGCGCAACCGTGAGTACGGCACGCAGGTGGTGGGCGGCGTCACCCCCGGCAAGGGTGGTCAGGAGGTGGAGGGCGTTCCCGTCTTCAACACCTTCCACGAAGCCGTCGGGGGCACGGGGGCCAACACCGCGATGGTGTTCGTGCCGCCGCGCTTCGCCGCCGACTCGATCCTGGAGGCCGAGGACGCGGGCATCGAGCTGATCATCGCCATCACCGAGGGCATTCCCGCCCACGACGAGCTGCGCGTCTACAACACGCTGCGCAAGAACGGCCGCTCCCGCCTGGTGGGGCCCAACTGCCCCGGTATCCTGTCCCCCGGCAAGGCCAACGTGGGCATCATTCCGGCGTCGTTCTTCAAGCAGGGCAACGTCGGCGTCGTGTCCCGCTCGGGCACGCTCACCTACCAGATCGGGAACGCGCTGACCCAGAGCGGCTTTGGCAACTCCACGATCGTCGGCATCGGCGGCGATCCCGTTCCGGGCACGGACTTCGTCGACGTGATCGGCATGTTCGAGCAGGATCCAGAGACCGAGCTGATCGTGATGTGCGGGGAGATCGGCGGCGACACCGAGGAGCGCGCCGCGGACTTCATCGCCGAGCATGTCAGCAAGCCCGTGGTCGCCTACATCGCCGGCTTCACCGCCCCTCCGGGCAAGACCATGGGGCACGCCGGCGCGATCGTCTCCGGCTCACGCGGGACGGCCGTGGCCAAGGCCGAGGCGCTCGAGGCCAGGGGCGTGCGCGTAGGGCGCACGCCGACGCAGGTAGCTGAGGTGGCGGTCTCGCTGCTGGGCACTGCCACCGTCTGAGCTCGCCGGCCCCCGGGGCGCCGCCGCCGCTGCCGGTAGGCTCGCACCACCCCGATGCCGCAGCCGAGCCACGGGCCCTCGGAGCTCGATGCGCGCCTGGCGGAGATCGACCGCCGGCTGCGCACGATCCAGGCCGACCTCATCCCCCAGAACGAGCTCGCGCCACTGGCGCAGATGCACGAAGGACTGCTGGAGGCGATCCACGACCTGGTCGAGGCCCACGGGGTGATGCTCCACCGCTTGGCCGATGCCCCCGGCGCCCGCGGGGAGGAGGTGTCGCTGTCGGTCGGCCCCTTCGCCGGCACCGAGGCGGTGCCCCGTTTCACGCAGAGCCTGGCGGCGATGGAGCTCGTGCGCGAGTCACGGTCCTCGGCTACGAGGGCGCCGATCGGGCGCTCCTGGAGATGCAGCTGACCGAGCCGAGCGCGTAGAGTCTGATCCGTGGCCAAGCCGATCTCCTTTGCCCGCGGGGCGCCCTCCCTGGACATCGTCGACGTCGAGGGCCTGAAGGCCGCCGCCGGGGAGGCCTTCACCGCCGATCCCGGCGGGGTCACCGCCTACGGCACCTCGGTCGGCTACCCGCCGCTGCGCGAGTGGATCGCCGAGCGCCACCAGGTCGCTCCCGAGCAGGTGCTCGTCACCAACGGCTCGATGCAGGCCGATGCGTTCCTGTTCGACGCGCTGGTGGAGAAAGGGGACGCGGTGATCGTCGAGCGCCCCACCTACGACCGCACACTGCTCTCGCTGCGCCAGCGCGGTGCCGACGTGCGGGCGGTGGAGCTGGAGCCCGACGGCGTCGACGTGGCGGCGCTGCAGCGCATGCTGGAGGCCGGGGCCAGGCCGAAGCTCGCCCACATCATCCCCAACTTCCAGAACCCGGCCGGCTACACCCTTTCGGCGGACAAGCGCCAGCGCCTGGTGGCCCTGGCCGGCGCGCACGGCTTCACGATCTTCGAGGACGACCCCTACATCGAGCTGCGCTTCGAAGGGACACCCCTGGGAACGATGCTCTCGATCGACGGCGAGCACGTCGTGTACGCCTCCTCGTTCTCCAAGACCGTCTGCCCGGGAATCCGCGTCGGCTACCTCGTCGGCCCCGCCGAGCTGATCGCCCGGGTGGCCAAGATCGCCACCGGCACCTACATATCCCCGAGCATGGTCTCGCACGCGATCGTGTACCGCTTCGCCCGCTCAGGAGCGCTCGACCGTTCGGTCCAGACCGTCAAGGGAGCCCTGCGCGAGCGAGCCCAGACGTTGTGCGCAGCGCTGGAGCGCGAGCTTCCCGACGCGCGCTTCGTGCCCCCCGAGGGGGGCTACTTCCTGTGGGTGGACCTACCGGAGGGCACCGACGTCGACGCCCTCTTCACCGCTGCCTCCGAGCGAGACGTGCAGTTCGTCAAGGGCACCGACTTCGTCCTCGAGGGCGGGGAATCCAGCCTGCGCCTGGCCTACTCCGGGGTGACCCCGGAGGAGATCGAGGAGGGCGTGCGGCGGCTGGGCCAGGCCTATGCCCAGGTCACCTCGCACACCACCGCCGGTGCGGCCTGAGGAGATCACCGCACTTGGGGAGCTGGCCGGAGAAGCCGCCGGCGGCCTGACCCAGCGGATCGGCGAGACCCACGCTGCGATCGCCCAGCGCACGTTCGACGCCATCGGGCCGGTTTCGCTTCCGGTGGAGCTGATCCACGACGGCATCGCGGGGATGGTCTACGGCACCGTGGGTGACCTCAGCCGGCACGGGATCCGCGCCGCCGCCGCGGTGATCGGTGGCGCCGTGAGCACCGAGGCGCCGGCGCTGGAGGAGCGAGCCGGAGGCCGCCGTCTGCTGGCGGCGCTGGGCGGGGTGGCCGGAGACCGGCTGCACGCGGCCGGGAGCGCGCTGGACCTGCGCACGACGCTGCGCCGGGACGGCAGGCCGATCCAGCCGGTGACGGTGAATCGCCATTCATCGTACCCCGGGCGGCGCTCAGCGGCCGTAGCGCTCGCGCCCGAGCACGAGCTGCTCGGGGAGGGCGATGCGCGGCGGCGGCGAGGGGCTGGCGAGCACCGACACGGTCTCGGCCACGCTGCTGGTGATGGTGGCGCTGGCGCCCTCGATCCTCACCGTCACCAGCTGCTCGTCGCTGCCGGTCACCTCGCCGTCCAGGCCGGGCTCGATGCCCGCCCGCTTGAGGTAGTGCAGCAGGTCCTCGGCCTCGTTCTCAAAGCGCAAGATCCGCACGCGCGCGCCGAGCTCGCAATCGGCCAGCGGGACTCCGTCGACGCGATGGCCGACGCGGATCGGGTGACCGTGGGGGCAGGTGGCGGCATCGCCCACGGCCGAGCGGACGTAGGCCTCAAAGCGTGGTGTCATCGCGTGCTCCAGGTGCTCGGCCTCCTCGTGGACGTCGTCCCAGGGCACGCCCACCACATCGGTGAGGAAGCGCTCGATCATGCGGTGACGGCCGACGATCTGCTCGGCGTGCTCACGACCGGCGCGGGTGAAGTCGATCCCACGGCCGGCGCCGCGGACGATGTACCCGTGACGCTCCAGGCGGCCGAGCATCTCGTGCACCGTCGGCGCCGAGAGCTGCATCGCGCGGGCGAGGTTGGCGCCGGTCATCTGCAGGCCGGCCTCGAACAGCCAGTAGAGGGACTGCAGGTACTCCTCCTCGGCGGGAGTGGCTTGGTCTTCGGCCATCTTCCGATCGTACCGCCGCCTCCCGGAGGGCTAGGATCCTCGGCCCATGTCGCTGCCGCTGAAGCCCCCGATCGAGCCCCAGCTGGCGCGCGGCAGGCCCGAGCTGCCGGTCGGAGAGCAGTGGGTGTACGAGCCAAAGTACGACGGCTTCCGCGCGATCGCGTTCGTCGACGGCAGCGAGGCGGTGATCCAGTCCCGCGGCGGCAAGCCGCTGTCGCGGTACTTCCCCGAGCTGTCCTTCCCGCCCGGGCGCTACGTGCTGGACGGGGAGATCGTGATCCACGCCGGGGACGGCGAGCAGGACTTCGATGCCCTCCAGCAGCGGATCCATCCCGCCGCCTCACGCATCGCCCTGCTCGCCGAGCAGACGCCCGCCCGCTACGTCGCCTTCGATCTGCTGGCCCGGGATGACGAGGTGCTGACAGAGCTGCCGCTGGCCCGCCGCCGCGCCGAGCTGGAGGCGCTCTTGCAGAAGCCGATCGAGCTGACGCCGCTGACCGCCGATCCGAACGAGGCGGAGCCGTGGCTGGCACGCGGCGAGGGCGTGGTGGCCAAGGACCGCCGCGCGCCCTACCGACCCGGGCAGCGCACCGGCATGGTGAAGGTCAAGCGCCTGCGCACGGTCGACGCCGTCGTGGCCGGCTACCGCCCCGGCAAGGAGCCGGGGACCGTGGGCTCGCTGATTCTCGGCCTCTACGACGACAGCGGCCAGCTGCACGTCGTCGGGCACTCATCCGGGCTGCGGGCGGCTGAGAAGCGCGCGCTGGTGGCGCGGCTGGCGCCCTACGAGACCGGCCAGCGCGGGCACGGCGACCCGAGCCGGTGGAAGAACGAGAAGGAGCTGGAGTGGATCGACCTGCGCCCGGAGCTGGTGGTGGAGGTCAGCTTCGATCACGCCAGCGGCGGCCGCATCCGCCACGGCACGAAGATCCTGCGCTGGCGACTGGACAAGGGCCCCGCCGAGTGCCGGCTTGACCAGATGAGCGCCTGATGGCCCCCTCCATGGACGCTGAGGCGATCGTCATCGGGGCCGGACTGGCCGGTCTGGTGGCCACCGCCGAGCTGGTCGACGCCGGGCGTCGGGTGATCGTCGTCGACCAGGAGCCGGAGGGATCGCTGGGGGGGCAGGCGTTCTGGTCCTTTGGGGGGCTGTTCCTGGTCGACTCACCCGAGCAGCGCCGGCTGCGCGTGCGTGACAGCGTCGAGCTGGCCTGGCAGGACTGGCTAGGTACGGCCGGCTTTGATCGCGACGAGGACCACTGGCCCCGACGCTGGGCAGAGGCCTACGTCGAGTTCGCCGCCGGTGAAAAGCGCTCCTGGCTGCACGACCAGGGGGTCCGCTTCCTGCCCAACCCGGGTTGGGCCGAGCGCGGCGGTTACGACGCCACCGGGCACGGCAACTCGGTGCCGCGCTTCCACGTCACCTGGGGGACGGGCCCCGGACTGCTGGAGCCGTTCGTGCGCCGGGTGCGCGAGGGGGTGGCGCGAGGCCTGGTCACGCTGCGCCACCGCCACCGGGTCGACGCCCTGACGGTCACCGCTGGCGCGGTCGACGGCGTCGCCGGCGCGCTGCTGGAGCACAGTCGAGCCGCCCGCGGTGCGCCCAGCAGCCGTCAGGAGGTCGGGGAGTTCAGGTTGCACGCTCCGGCGGTGATCGCGAGCGCCGGCGGGATCGGCGCCAACCACGACCTCGTGCGCCAGAACTGGCCGCAGCGGCTGGGCCGCCCTCCGCAGCACATGCTCTCCGGGGTGCCCGACCACGTCGACGGTCGCATGGTGGAGATCTCCCGCACCGCCGGCGCCAGCCTGATCAATCCCGACCGGATGTGGCACTACACCGAGGGGATCGAGAACTGGAGCCCGATCTGGAGCCGGCACGGCATCCGGATCCTGCCCGGCCCCTCGCCGCTGTGGCTCGACGGCTCCGGCCGGCGGCTGCCGGTGCCGCTGTTCCCCGGCTTTGACACCCTGGGCACGCTGGCGCACATCATGCAGACCGGTCACGAGCACACGTGGTTCGTGCTCACCCAGAAGATGATCGAGCGGGAGTTCGCGCTCTCGGGCTCCGAGCAGAACCCCGACCTGACCGGCAAGAGCATCCCCAAGGTCCTGAGGAGCCGCGTGCTGGACGGAGCGCCGGGACCGGTGGAGGCGTTCAAGCGCCACGGCGCCGACTTCATCGTCGAGGATGACCTCGGCCGGTTGGTGTCAAGGATGAACGCTCTGACCGACGAGCCGCTGCTCGATGGCGGGGATCTGGAGCGGGAGATCCGCGCCCGCGACGATGAGATCGCAAACCCGTTCACTAAGGACAGCCAGATCACCGCCATCCACGGCGCCCGCCGCTACCTCGCCGACCGCTTCACCCGCGTGGCGGCGCCGCACCGGATCCTCGACCCCGCCGCCGGGCCCCTGATCGCCGTGCGGCTCTCGATCCTCACCCGCAAGATGCTCGGTGGCCTGGAGACCGACCTCAGCGCCCGGGCGCTGAGCCCCGGCGGCGAGGTCGTGCCCGGCCTCTACGCCGCCGGCGAGCTGGCCGGCTTCGGCGGTGGCGGCGTGCACGGATACCGCTCGCTGGAGGGCACCTTCCTCGGCGGCTGTCTCTTCTCCGGGCGCGTGGCGGGCCGCGCGGTGGCGGCGGCGGCGCGGTAGCTGACGCAGTAGCTGGCCGCCGCGGCTCAGCGCTCTCGCGCTCGGCTGGGCTGCACCCGCTTGGGCTCGCCGCGCTGCTTGGCGAAGTGCGGCGGCCAGGGTGCGTCGCCCAGGCCCTCCTCCTCGTGGCGGCGCACCAGCTCCAGCAGCGGCGCCAGCGAGCCGGCGTGGTCATCGATGCCGGCGCTCGGGTCGCCCCGGCGAGCCACGTGCGCCGGCACGGTGTCAAGGCGCAGCTCCCCCGGCTCCACGTCGGGCACCTCCTCCCAGCTCAGCGGGGTCGAGACGCGGGCGTCGGGCGTAGGACGCACGCTGTAGGCGGAGGCCACGGTGCGGTCCCGTGCGTTCTGGTTGTAGTCGACGAAGACTCCGTGGCGCTCCTCCTTCCACCACTTGGTGGTGGCCAGGTCCGGCGCCCGCCGCTCCACCTCCCGGGCCAGCGCCAGCGCCGCCCGGCGCACGGCGTCGAAGTCGTGCTCGGGCTGGATGCGGACGTTGACGTGGATCCCGCGCGAGCCGCTGGTCTTGGGAAACCCGACCAGCCCGAAGTCCGTGAGCGCCTCGCCGACCACCAGCGCCAGCCGCCGCACGTCGTCCCAGCTGGCCTCGGGGGTGGGGTCGAGGTCGACTCGCAGCTCGTCGGGATGGTCGAGGTCAGGGGTGCGCACCGGCCACGGGTTCCAGTCGATCACGCCCAGGTTGACGCCCCACACCAGGTGGGCGGCATCCTGGGGGAGCAGCTCCCGCGCCGTGCGTCCGCTGGGAAAGGTGACCGTCGTCGTCTGGATCCAGGAGGGCGCCGTGTCGGGCACGCGCTTCTGGAAGAACGGCTCGCCGCCGGCGCCGTCGACGAAGCGCTTGAGCACTGTGGGGCGGTCACGCAGGTGGCTGAGCACCGGCTCGGCCAGCTCCAGGTAGTAGTGCACGAGGTCGAGCTTGGTGACCCCGCACTCCGGGAAGAAGACCTTGCCCGGGTTGGAGAGGCGGACCTCGATGCCGGCGGCCTCCACCGTCGTGTGCTCGGCCATGGCGACAGCATGAACGATCCCGCCGCCACGGGATACTTACGCCGTGGCGCGCCTCCCCGCCAGTCCCGCACCCGTGCTCGTGGCACCCGATGCGTTCAAGGGCACGATGACCGCTTCGCAGGTGACGGCGGCGCTCGTCACCGGGCTGCGCGGCGCGGGGGTGCAGGCCGATCCCTGCCCCGTCGCCGACGGCGGCGAGGGCACGCTGGAGGCACTCGCCGAGCCGCTGCGCGCGCGGCGGCTGACGGTCACGGTGAGCGACCCGCTCGGCCGGCCGGTGCCGGCCGAGCTGGCTTTGACCGATCGCCGCCACCGGGCGCCGCCGACGGCGGTCGTGGAGGTCGCCGCCGCCAGCGGCCTGGGGCTCGTGAGCGAGTCCGAGCGGGACCCGGTGGCCGCCAGCACCTTCGGGACGGGCGAGCTGGTCGCCGCGGCCCTCGCCGCCGGGGCCGAGGTGGTGTACGTGGCCGCCGGCGGCAGCGCCACCGTCGACGGCGGTGCCGGCGCGATCCGGGCCATCGCCGCCGCCGGTGGGCTCGGCGCCGCGCGGTTGGTGGTGCTCTGCGACGTGCGGACGCCGTGGCAGGACGCCGTCCGCGTGTTCGGGCCCCAGAAGGGGGCCGGCGCGGAGGCGGTCGCGCTGCTCTCCAGGCGCCTGGACGACTTGGCGGGGGCGCTACCGCGAGATCCGCGCGGGGTGGCCATGACCGGTGCGGCCGGCGGGCTGGCGGGCGGGCTGTGGGCCGAGCTGGGCGCGGAGCTTCGTGCGGGGGCGCCGTTCGTGCTCGACGCCGTCGGCTTCGACGCCCGGCTGCGGCGCGCGCGAGCGGTTCTCACCGGCGAGGGACGGTTGGACGAGCAGAGCCTCGCCGGCAAGGCCGTCTCCGAAGTGGCCACCCGGGCGCGCCAGACTGGGGTGCCCTGTTACGCGGTCGCCGGTGCCTGCGAGCTCGACCGGTTCGGCCAGCGGATCCTCGATCTGCAGGCGGTGAGGCAGGCCGGCTCGCTCGCAGCGCTGGAGCGGGAGGGAGCCGCGCTGGCCGGGCTAATCTTCAGCTGATGGGCAAGGTCTTCGATGGGATCGACGATCACCTGCGGGGCTGGATCGCCTCGCAGTCGCTGTTCTTTCTCGGCACGGCTCCGCTGGCGGCGCAGGGGCACGTCAACGTCTCGCCGAAGGGCCCGGTGGACACGCTGGCGGTGCTCGACCCGGTGAACGTCGCCTACCTGGACCTGGTCGGCAGCGGCGCCGAGACGATCGCCCATCTGCGTGAGAACGGCCGGATCGTGATCATGCTGTGCGCCTTTCAGGGGCCGCCGCGGATCGTCCGACTGCACGGGCGGGGCACCGTCCTGATGGCGACCGACGAGGGCTTCCAGGAGCTGGTGACGCGGTGCGGGTTCGCCGAGCCCGAGGTGCCGCAGGCGAGGCGCGCGGTGGTGCTGGTGGAGCTTCAGCGGGTCGCCGACTCGTGTGGATACGGAGTGCCGCTGATGGAGTTGCAGGGGTCTCGCCCGCATCAGGACGCGTGGGCGGCCAAGAAGCTGCGAGTGGGTGGGCCGGAGGCGCTCCAGGAGTACCAGCGCCAGAAGAACGCCGTCAGCATCGACTCTCTGCCGGCGGTCGAGCTGCGGTAGCGAAGTCAGTCAGCCCTCGTCCTCGGTCAGGGCGTCAGCGGGCGGCCGCGCATCAGCGGAGGCCGCGGACGGCGTCGAATGCGCCGGCAGGTTCTGCAGATCCTCATCCTCGGCCGCCAGGCAGACACGGCAGAAGTCCTCGCCGAACGGGGTCAGGTGGATGCTCCGGCGCACCAGCTTCGCCCGGCGCACCCTGTTCGTGGCCTCGGTCACCTCGGGCTGGGCCTCCAGCACCTGGTAGCGGAGCGGGTCCCGTAGCTGATCGCCAGAGAACCACACCATCCCCAGACGGGAGAGGTTGTTGAGGTAGGGCGGAACCCGCTCCAGGTAGCGGCACCCCGCTCGGGCGCCGATCATCGACAGGCCCGCCGCCACCAGGTCCGAGCGCAGCCGGCCCAGCAGCCCGCCCACCCGGACGTCGATGGCGGGCTGGGGACCCTCGACCAGCAGCAGCCGGAGGATCCGTGCCTCGTCGGGAGCGATCTCCTCCATGATCCGCTCGTAGGCGGGGTGGGAGTCGACGTCATAGCGCACATCGCGCGACCGGCGCAGCAGCGTCTCCCCATCTTCTCGCAGTGAGCGCATCACGCGCTCGTGCTCCTGCTCGTGCCCCTGGCCGTTGGTGTGCGCCCCGCCAAACTTCTCGGCGTCGCCCTCCGGCGCGGAGCTGGTCGCGGTCGGATCGGGCAGATAGGCGCCCAGCTCCCGGAGTCGCTCCATCGTCTTCTGGGGCGAGCGCGCGGTCTCAACCATCAGGCCCGGCAGCTTCAGCGAGTTCTTGAGCGTCCACTCGGTGGTGTGGAGCCACGCGCTCAGCGCGATCCGGGCCAGGCCGGGCACGGCGTCCAAGCCCTGGGGGCCGTCGAACTCCCTCCCGGTGGATTCCACCCGCGGTCTCTCATCGGCCATCTGTCAGACCCCGAACAGACCCAGGTGGATGAAGGCTTCGGCCAGGCCCATGATGGCCCCGTGGGCGTAGAGCATCCACTCGTCCTCCTTGAACCCCGAGCGCAGCATCTCCACGAAGTCGCGGTAGGGCAGCTCGCGGACGCGCTCGGCGAACAGCTTGCGCAGCTTATCGCTCTGCTGGTGACTGAAGGCGGGATCGCGCAACCCGGTCATGGTGTGCTCGGCCGTTGCGGTGGCGAAGGACTCGCGGATGTTGTCGTAGGAGCGGGCGCCCACCGCCACCCGCACCGCCGGCATCAGCGGCCCCACGGCCCGGTCGATCGCGGGGCCCATCGCCTCCTCCAGCATCTGCCGGGTCCGGTCGCCACGGGGGCCGTAGAGCAGGAAGTTGCCGATGTTCTCCAGCGTGACCACGTCGCCGGCGATGATGTCCGCGTAGACCTCGGCGACCTCGTTCTGGCGGCGCACGAACAGGCCGTGCAGCTTCAGCGGCCCGATCTTGCGCGGCTCCGCGGGCTCGAAGATCAGCCATATCCCCAGGGCGTTGGTGGTCCAGCCCACGATCACCGCCATGATCGGCAGCAGCCACCACTGCTTGAAGATCTCGTTGACCGCGGCCATCGGGATGCCGAACAGGAACCCGAACAGGAACCCGAAGTTGACCATCATGCGCAGCTCCCGCTGGCCGATGTCGTGAAAGACCTTGCTCGCCAGCTCCGGGTGGCGCTCAAAGTGCCCGACGACCATCAACTTGGGGTCCAGCAGCTGGTCGATGTACTCGCCGATCTCGTCGGTGATCTGGAGCACGATCTCGGGCAGCTGGTCCTGCACCCGGCGGTAGACAACCTGCTTGGCCCGCGGGGGCACGTCCTGCCACAGCTCGGGCTGGTTGCGGCGCATGGTGCGGTCCACGATCGACGGCACCTCGGGCGCGAACACCGACACGATGTGCTCGGCCATCTTCTCCGGCTCCAGCTGCCGGTAGAACTCCTGCGGGGTGCCGAGCTTGGAGATCGCCTTGTCGGTCCAGATGCTGCCCATCTTGGCCGCCCGCGAGGGTATGACTCCCTGCCAGCCCACCCCTCCCTGCATGATGCCCGGCACCTCCTGGAGCTTGCGCGGAAGCAGCATCGCCAGCTCACGCAGGCCGGGCACCCTGGTCCCGTGGAAGTGGACGGGCTGGAACAGCATGATCAGGCCCGTCCAGTTGATCAGCCAGCCGGTCACCCCCGTGAAGACGGGGATCGAGATCGCCTTCACCCAGTCGTGTGTACTCATAGCGGCGCCTCTCCCGGGTCCCCCGAGCGCTCGTGCGAACGTGGGCTTTCCGAGACGCTATCGCGTCGGCGGCGCACGCGCCCGGTGATGTCAATGCTTGAACGCTTCTCGTACCTCGGGACGCTGCGCCGGCAGCGGTCCCTCCAGCGATTGCAGGAAGTCGGTCTGCTCGGCCAGATGATCGAGCAGCAGATCGGCCATCTCGTGGTTCATCCCCGCCCGCACGACGATCCGCAGCACGCTGAGATCCTGGCGGTTCTCCGGGAAGGTGTAGGCTGGCACCAGCCAGCCGCGCATGCGCAGGCGGTCGGAGACGTCGAACACGGTGTAGTTCTCTATCTCGGGCTTGAGTGCGAACGAGAACACGGGCAGGTCGCTGCCGTCGGTGACCAGGTTGTAAGGCGCCATCTCCGCGATCTCGTGGGATAGGTGCTGGGCCACGTCCTGGGCGTTCTGCATCACCCGGCGGTAGCCCTCGTGCCCGAGGCTCGTGAACATGAAGTACTGCGCGATCACCTCGCTGCCCGGCCGGGAGAAGTTCAACGCGAAGGTCGGCATGTTGCCGCCCAGGTAGTTGACGTTGAAGATGAGCTCCTTGGGCAGCGCGTCGTGGTTTCTCCACAGCGCCCAGCCCACGCCGGGATAGACGAGCCCGTACTTGTGTCCCGAGGCGTTGATCGACTGCACCCGCTCCAGGCGAAAGTCCCACTCCAGCTCCGGCGCCAGGAACGGGGCCACGAACCCGCCCGAGGCGGCGTCGACGTGCACCGGGACGTACAGTCCCCGCTCCTCCTCGACTTTGTCCAGCGCCGCCGCGATGTCCCTGATCGGCTCGTAGCTGCCGTCGAAGGTGGAGCCGAGGATCGCCACCACGCCGATGGTGTTCTCGTCGCAGAGCTCCACCGCCTCCTGCGCGCCGAGGTGGAAGCGGTCGCCCTCCATCGGCACCATCCGGGGCTCGACGTCCCAGTAGCGGCAGAACTTCTCCCAGCAGACCTGCACGTTGGCCCCCATCACCAGGTTCGGCCGGTCGGTGGACTTGCCCGCCTGCTCCCGCCGCGCCCGCCAGCGCCACTTCAGCGCCATCCCCGCCAGCATCGCCGCTTCGCTGGAGCCGGTGGTGGAGCAGCCCGTGGCGCTCTCCTGCTCGGGGGCGTGCCACAGGTCGGCGAGGATGTTGACGCACCGCGACTCGATCTCCGCCGTCTGCGGATACTCGTCCTTGTCGATCATGTTCTTGTCGGCGGTGTCCGCCATCAGCTGTGCCGCGGTGGAGGGCATCCAGGTCGTCACGAACGTGGCCAGGTTGAGCCGCGCCTGCCCGTCCAGCAGCAGCTCTGAGGAGATCATCTCGTAGGAAGCGTCGGCCCCGAGGCCGGTCTTGGGCAGTGTGTGCGTCGGCATCTCCGCGGTCTGGTCGGGGTGGTGTACGGGGGCGGCGAGCGGCCGGGAGCGGCGTGAGCGGCTGCCGTGCCGGTTCAGGGGCATTACGTGGGTTCTCCTTGTGTCTTTTCTTTCTTGGCGGCCGGGGCGGGGGGTCGGCGGGCTGCGGGCGGGCTTCAGCCGGAGAGCTTCCAGCTCCCGTCCGGCTGCTTCTTCAGCACCGTGGGAGCGGAGCCTGGCCCGATGAAGCCGCTGAGCGTGCCGCGCGTGCTCGTGATGTCGGCGTCGCGCACCAGCGCGGTGTCGCCGTTGATCGTCACGCGACGGATCTGGGCGCTGCGCAACCCCACCTTGACCTGTGCGGACAGATGCTGGGAGACCAGTGCCACGACGCTCTTACATGTGCCGCCAGGGATCGCCTTGGCGAGCTTCGCCTGTCCCGAGGGCGTGGCCAGCGAGCAGGCGGTGGTGGTGTCGCCGGTGGCGATCGCCGACAGCTCCCGCGTCAGCGCCTGCTTGACCTTGTCCGCATCGCTGCTGCCGCTGCCTCCGCACCCGGCCAGTAGGACGGCGCCGCTCAGAACGAGGGCGAGCCGGATGCGTCCCGCGGACATGCTGGGGTACCTACCCAAAGAGCCGCCACCGAATGCGCGCAGGGTGAAGCCTTGACAGGAGGGGTTGTGATGCCTAGGCTCTCTAGGTATGACGGGTGAGGCGATCAGGGGTCATTTGGATGGGCTGCTGCTGGCGGTGGTGGCGGAGGGGCCCGTGCACGGCTACGCGGCGCTGGAGCGCCTGCGCGTGCGCAGCGGCGGACGCTTCGACCTTCCCGAAGGCACGGTCTATCCAGCCCTTCACCGCTTGGAGGCCGATGGGCTGCTGGCCAGCCGCTGGACCGTGGTGGGCGGCCGGCGGCGGCGCCTGTACGAGCTGACGCGCCGCGGCCGGTCCGAGCTGGGCGAGCGCGCGCGGGAGTGGCGTGGCTTTGCCGGCGCCGTCGAGCGGGTGCTGGGCTTGGGCGCAAAGGGCGGCGCGGCATGATCACCGAGTACCTGGTGGCGCTGTTGGAGGGCCTGCCGGCCTCCCCCCGGAACCGCCGGCGGATCATCGCCGAGGCTGAGGATCATCTGCTGTGCGCCGCGGCAGAGCTGCACGCGGAGGGTATGCCCCCCGAGGAGGCCGAGCGTGAGGCGGTGCGTCGCTTTGGCGATCCGGTGCAGCTGGCGCGGACCTTCACCGAAGGGCAGGCGGCTGCGACGGGGGTGCGCGCAGCGCGCCGGTCGGTGGCCCTGGCGCTGCTGGTGGCGTGGCTGAGCCGGCCCGGTGCCAGCGTCACCAGCGACGTGTTTCCGCTGGGCCTCGTCACCTTCGCGCTCTTCCAGGTTGCGCTGGTGGTCAGCGGGTTCACCTTCCTGCGGGCGTGGCGCGCACGTCCATGCGGCGGCCCGCGGGGCTCGGCACTGGTGCTGGTGCGCCGCGGCGTGGCGGTCGTGGTGGGCTGCGGAGTCGCAACCGCGGGCTGTCAGGCGACGGCGCTGCTGAGGGGCCCCTCCAGCTCGCTCGACGAATGGCTGGTGACCGCCGGGGTGCTGGCGGTGGCCGCTGCGTGCGGCGCGTCCCTGCTGAGAAGCGGCCCCCCGAGCTGCGCGGCCAAGGGCGTTCCCGGCGACGCGCTGGCCGACATCGGCGCGGCCGCCGAGCTGGCGGCGCTGCGGCTGGGGCGCCGGCTGCCCGGACTGCGCGGTCCGCTACGCCGGCTGATCGTCCTCAGCCGGACGCTGTCCCTGTGGGTGCGACGCCGCCTGCCGCGCCTCAGCGCCTGGGTCGACCTGCGCGCGCACCCGTGGCGCTTTGCCGTGACCGTGGCGGGCACTGCCGGCCTGGTCCTGGCGAGCGCGCGGGCGGTGGGGGAAGGGCTACCCTCGCCTCAGCACCTGATTCCGGGATTGGTGGCCAGCTTGGCGCTCGCGGGTGTGGAGGCGATGGCCACGCTGCTGGGCTTCGCGGCGCTGGGCCGGTTCCTGGGTATCCGCTCCGACCGCTGAGGACAGCGCGCGATCAGGATCTGGGGCGCGGTGGCCCCCCGCCGCCGAGGGGGCAATTTGGCGCCATCGGCGCGGTCGTCGCTACGACTCAGCTGACGGGGCCACCCCAGCACGCAACCTAAGAAGCGCAAGCGGCGCGGATCAGGCAGCCGTTCTCTCTCCAGCACGGCACGCCGGCTGGACATTCGACACGGGGCTTTCCGCCGGGATCGGCCCGCTTCCCGACCGATCGAGGTGCTCCACACCGACGGTCGTCGAGCGGGCAGTCGCAGCGGGTGGCAGCCTGTTGCTCGGGCCCTCAATGTCTCCCGAGGCGGTCGCTTGGCCGTGATCGCGGACCCCGCCGGGGCGCCGTTTGGTATCTGGGAAGCCCGTGATCGCGCGGGGGCGCAACTCGTCAACCAACCGGGGACGTGGGCGATGAGCTCGCTGCACACCCCGGACCCGGCCACCGCGACCACGTTCTACGGCGCGGTGTTCGGGTGGCGGTCCGAGCCGGTCGCCCCGGGGGCTCCTCTCGTCCTGGTCCAATCAGACGGATCCCATTCTTCAAGGCCGGCCAGGGTACGCCCTCCTAAAGGAGCACGTGAAGCTCGGTGGGCTTGCGGAACACCAGCCCGGTGATCCGGGGCGCGCGCTCGGGGTCGAGCGTCAGCCCCGGCAGTTGCTCCAGCAGCACGGCGATCCCGGCGCGTGCCTCCAGCCGCGCCAAGTGGACTCCCACGCACACGTGCGGACCCTGGGCGAAGGCCAGGTGGGTGCGCGCGCTCCGGCGCTGCAGGTCCAGGCGGTCCGGGTCGGGGAACACGTCCGGGTCCCGGTTGGCCCCCGCGATGGAGATGCGAACGAGATCTCCAGCGGCGATCCGGGCCGTGCCCAGCACGGTGTCCCGCACGGCGTAGCGATCGATCACCGCCGCCGCCGGCTCCAGTCGCAGCGACTCCTCGATCGCGGCGTCCAGCAGCTCGGGCTGCGCCCGCACGCGGCTAAGGACCGCCGGGCGCTCCAGCAGGTGCGCGAGCGCGTTGGCGATCATGCCCTCGGTCGTCTCTATCCCGCCGAACAGCAGTACCGCGGCGTTGGCGATGATCTGCTCGCTGTTGAGATCTGACCCGGCCGCCGCCTCGGCCAGTAGCGAGTCGCCTCCGGGTGCGCGCAGGACGCCGCGCAGGCGCTGGGCCAGGCGAGTGAAGGCACGGCGGCCGGTAGCGATGCCGTTGCCCGCGCCGGCGGCCAGCCCGCCGGGCGCGCCGGCGCTCCCGGCGGTGATCTCGGTTACGGCGCCGACGATCTCCTTGTAACACGCGAGGACCTCCGGGACTGCCCTGCGATCCAGGCCCACCGCACAGGTCACGATCGTTGCCGCCAGCGGCGAGGCGAACGATCGCCGCAGGTCCCCGCGCTCGCGGGAGCGCAGAATTGCCACCAGCCGGTCGGCCTCGCGCGCCACCACCTCGGTGAACCGCTCGCGCACAGGCCGGGGTCGGAACGGCGCCACGAACGGCGCGCGGTGGCGCGCGTGCGCGGCGCCATCGAGGCTCAGCATGCTCGGCCCTATCACCTGGGCGGTGGAGAAGCGCGGGTCCTGCACCGTGAACGTGGACGCATCGCGCATCGCCGCCAGCGCCAGTTCGTAGCTCGTGACCAGCCACCCGTCCAGCGCGGGGATCCACGACACCGGCTCCCGCCCGCGCAGGGCGGCCAGCAGCGGATGCGGGTCGTCCTGCAGCTCGACCACGGCGACGCGTGCGCCGAGCGGGTAGAGCGACAGGCGGTCCACAGGGGCAGGATGCCACCGTGGCCTTCGGGGCTGGCCCCCGCGCCACGCATCAGGGTGCTCGCAGGTTCAGCCCGGTCCGCGCGTCGGTCAGGTCGCTGATGACCTGGAAGTCGGCGACGTTACGCGTGAGCAGCGGCACCCGGTTCACGTTTGCCGTCGCCGCGACGGCGAGGTCAGTCATTCGTCTCCTCGGTGCTCCGCCTCGGTTCCTCACCGCGGCGGCCAGACGCCCCCATTCCCGGGCGATGTCCGGCGTGAGCGGGATCGGCTCGAAGGTGGCCTCGATCGCCCCGAGTCGCTGAGCGCGACGTGCTCGTTCCTCGTGGTCGGCGGCGACGAGCACACCGAAGTGAAGCTCCGCCAGCGACGCTGCGCTGATCGCCGCCTCGAGGCTCTCCGGAGCTCGGTCGTCGATCAGCACCGAGGTGTCCAGCAGGGCGCGCACGGACTAGACGAAGGGGTCGGTGATCGCCCCGGAGAAGCCCGCTAGGTCCTCGGTCAGGGTCTGAGGCGAGGGGGTGCGCCAGACAGCTGTCAGCTGCGCGCCCCCCACCCACCGGCGGCGTTCCGCGGGTCCGAGCCGCGCCGCGGGCCGACCCGCGACGGTGACGATGAACTCCTCCCCCGCCTGCGCCCGCCGGAGAACCTCACCCACGTTGTTGCGCAGCTCCTTTTGCGGGATGGTCACCATGTGGTCACGGTAGCAGAACTGCTACCGATCGGCCCCGAAGTCTGCGGGATCAGGCCTCCGCCGCTACCGCTCGCCGGCGCGCTCGGGGTGCTCGCAGCCGATCTCCACCAGGTGGCGGACGAAGGCCATCCGGTCACGCTCGGGATGGAAGGGATCGTTGCCGTCGCGCAGGAGTGTCGCGATCCGCTCCAGGTCGTAGAGCAGCGCCAGCTTTCCCGGCGGATCGTCCCACTCGCCGCAGTCGTAGCGCTCCACCCAGCTGGCCAGCGCCGCCAGCGCCTCGACCTGCACGTTGTCCTCCCACCATCCCGAGCGCACCGGCAGCCGGTAGCGCGCGCGCAGCGCGCAGACCTCCTGCCAGAGCTGATCGAACCACAGCCACCGCTCGGTGCCCGCCAGGGGGCGCCAATCTCCGAGCCCGCGCACCGGCTCGGTGTCCGGCTGAACATCCGGCTCGCTTGCAACTGCCCGGCCCCGCGGCTCGTCCTCGTCCGCTGTCCGGCTCACGATCCCCCCACATCTCGCAGCCGGCGGTCGGCGAACCACATCCGCAGCCTCACGATCACGGGGGCGATCCGCCCGTAGAGCAGCAGGGCCTGGCCCGGGGGGAGCTGTCGCAGCCCCTCCGCGGCCACCAGCGGCCGACGCCGCCTGCCCGTGGAGCGCGTCGTGCCGCCGGACCCGGTGGTGCGGGTCAGCTCCTTGACCTCCTCCTCTCCCACCAGACCGGCGAAGTAGCGCAGCGTCTCCAGGTCGGCGACGCCGGGCAGCAGCATCCGCGCACGGTGGCTGTTGACGACGGTCTCGGCCTGCTGGCCGTAGCGCGTGCGCGCCTGCGCGAGGTCGTGGAAGATCGATACCAGCTGGATGTTGTGGCTCGGCGCGGTGGAGGCGATCTCGGCCAGGTTGGGCAGGGGGGCGACGTTGCCCGCCTCGTCCAGGCAGAGCAGCAGCGGCAGCTCCAGGCGCCCCCCGGCCAGGGTGGCCCGCTCGTAGGCGCGATCGACCACCTCCGAGAGCAGCGCCAGGAAGATCGGGCGCAGCAGCTTGGAGGCCTTGGCATCCCCGATCAGGTACAGCGTCGCCCGCTCGTCGAGCAGCGCGTCGGCGGTGATCTCACACGAGCGGGCCGACCGGGCCACGCGTCCGAAGCGGTAGGCCCGCAGCAGCGTCTGCGCGGTGGCCTCGATTGAGGAGCGTGTCCGGTCGGCCTGGGCCTCAAAGGCGCGCACGGCATCGTAGGCCGCGTGGGCGTCGGCCAGCTGAAGCTCGTCGGCCGCCTCGCCGGCGGCGCGCGCCAGGGCCTCGTCGAGCTCCCGCGCCCCCTGTCCGTAGACCCACCGCATCAGCGTCTCCACCGTCGCGTCGGCCCGGGCCGCCGCGTAGAGCAGCGGTGCCAGCCGCTGCTCGGCGGCGATGGCCCAGAAGTCACCGCCCTCCATGCTGCGTCGGTCCAGCTCGCCGGCGGCAGCCAGCCGCCACGCGACCTCCAGCGCCCCGTCCCAGGACGCCGCCTGGCGCAGTGGGGACCAGGTGTGGGACGGGACGCCGGCCAGCTCGAAGGGGTCGAACACGAACACGGATCCGAGCTGGCGGCGGCGCCGGAGGGTGGCGCCCAGCAGGTCGGTCTTGATGGAGGAGGCGACCGCGGGCCCGTCCCACTCCAGCAGCGCCGGGATCGCCAGGCCCGCGGACTTGCCCGACTGCGGCGGCCCGAACGCCACCAGCGCGTGCCGCTGCTCGGCGAGCAGCAGGCGCCGCCCCCGCCGGCCGAGCACGAGCCTCCCGGCCTGGCGCTTTGCCGGTCGGGCCCGCAGCGCCCGCAGCTCTCCGGCGCGCGCCCAGCGGGCACTCTCACCGGTGCGCCCGCCCCCGACGGCCTCCCGGGCGCGGACGATGAGCAGGGCGAGAAGCGCTAGGACCGCGACGAGCAGCGCCAGCGCACCGAGGAAGCCCCCCGGGCCGGGCAGCTCGCCCCGGATGCTGGCCGGCCATGCGCCGCCGGGATCGGTGAGCCGGGCCGGCAGGCGTGTGAGGACGCTGGCCATCTGCCCCGGCGCCACCCGCGGCCAGCCCTCGCCGAACACCGCGCCCGCGATCTCGCCCCACAGCCACACCGCCGTTGCCACCGTCGACACCGCGCCGATCACCACCAGCACGGCCACGTCGGAGACGCCCTCGCCGGAGCGGCTGCGGCTCATCCCCGCCCCCGGGCGCCTGCTGCGATCTGCATGCCGGTGTCGGTGTCGGTCAGTTGCGCCTCCAGCGCCGAGCGGTAGTGCTGGACCACGAACGAGCGCGAGCCGACTCGCCACAGCGCCTGGCCGGCCGAGAGCATGGCGATCAGCTGGGCCTCGGTCTCCGAAAGGCCGAGCAGCTGCCGGGTGAGCGGGACCTGGCTCTCGTCCTGGTGGTAGACGATGCGCGTGGAGGCGTCAGCGATCAGGCCCTCCGCGATCCGCGCCGCCCGCGAGCCGGCGTCGCCGGCCGCCTGGAGGTCGGCCAGCTTGTGCAGGACGACCAGGTTCATCACCCCGAACTGGCGGGCGAGCTTGAAGTTCGACTGAAACCACTCCCCCAGGCCGGTGTGCTGCACGATCTTCCACGACTCGTCGGCGACGTTGATCAGCCGCTCCCGTCCGGGGCGCTCGGCCATCCGGGCTAGCAGGGCGCTCATCCACGCGGTGGCGCAGGCCATCAGGATCCCCACAGCGGGGGAATCGCGGACGGCGTGCAGGTCCAGCACCAGGAGCTTGGCGTCGAGGTCGAGGCCCGGTGTCGTGGGGCCGTCGAACATCCCCCGCAGCGGGCCTTCGCACAGGTCCTGAAGTGCCAGCGCCGTCCGCCTGACGTCGTGCGCGAGCGCGCCGACCTCCGTCTGCAGCCGCTCCGCCATCGCGGTGCTCGGGGAGAACAGAAGCGCGGCGATGTCCGGCAGCGTGGCCTCGTGCCCGGCGGCGCGAACCGCTCGCAGCGCCTCGCGCAGTGTGGCGGCCTCGATCTGGTGCAGCGGCGCTCCCACGGCTGTGACCGCCACCGCGCGCAGCAGGTCCAGCTGGGCGTGCTCCTCGGGGTGCGAGGTGAGCGGGTTCAGGCGCACGCCTCCTCCAGGCACCAGCGAGATCGGCCTCACGCCGGCGGCGGCGCACAGGGGGCCGTACTCGCGCTTGACGTCGAGCACGAAGGCCCGGCGCCCGAACAGCAGCATCCGCCACAGCAACGTCTTGACCAGCGCGCTCTTGCCCTGCCCGAGCTTGCCGAGCACGATCACGTTCGGATCGTCGAGGGTGCCCTCCCCGTACAGGACCCAAGGGTCGAAGCAGAACGCGCCGCCGCTGGAGTCTCGGCCGATGAAGGCCCCCTTGCCGCCGAGCCCGCCCGCTGCCATGAACGGGTAGATCGCCTGCGCGTGGCGGGTGGTGGCGCGATGGCCGGGGCGCTCTGCGGCCGAGCGCCTCATCGCAATCCTCGGCAGAGCGGCAGGGTGAAGGTGAAGGCCTCGGCCTGCTGGCCGTACATCCGGTGGAGCTCTAGACGCGCTCGCGCGGCGTGCTCCAGCACCTCGGCCCCGGCGCGGCGCAACTCCTCCTCGTCGCGGCCGGAGACGGTGACGAACCCGGCCAGGCGCACCTCGCAATGACCGGCGGCGAGCTCTGACTCCCGTCTGGTCGTGGCCTCCTGCGCCTGGCGCTGCCGGGCTGTCTCTGACTGCCCGAAGCGGTGGCGCAGATCCCGGTCGGCGCGATCCCGGGTGATAGCGGCCTCGACCTCCCGGGTGGAGCGGTCCGGTGGGATTGGCTCAAAGGTGACCGCGACGCTCCGCACCGCGCTCGAGCGGCCCAGCAGCGCGTCCATGAACATCGGTGAGACATCCACCCGCGGCCAGCCCGCGATCCAGTAGGTGGCGTGCAGCGCGCCGTCGCTGCGCAGGTGGTCCCAGGACTCCCGCGCGCCCAGCGGCCAGGCACTGGCCTCAGCGAGCTGTCCGCGATCGGGATCGACGGCGTCCAGGGTGGCCAGCTCCGATCCGGCGAACGGGTCAAAGGCGGTCCGCAGCGCCCGCGCCAGCTGGCCGGCGGTGAGCGCGCCCAGAACCCGCACCTCGGCGGCCTCCAGCCCCTGTGCCACTCGTTCGGTGGCCTCCACCAGGGCTCGCCCGACCGTGTCGGTCCCCCGCTCCCGTACGCGGCGGGCGTCGACCTGGACCGCAACGAGGATCTCGTGCTCCTGCGTCACCTTTGCCGTGGTCCCGATCAGCTCCAGGTAGGACTCGATCATCGGCGTTCCGCGCAGCGGCACCGCGGGATCACGCTCGGCGTGCAGCCAGCGGGCCAGCTCGTCGCCCTGGGCCGGGGCGGTGCGCTCGATCCAGCCGATCCGCCGCACCGCGGTTCCGGCGGCGCCGGCGAGCACCAGTCCCCACCGCGCCAGCCGCCGTTCCTGGGCCTCGGGATCGAGTAGGGAGAAGGCCCCGACCCGGCAGGCGAGCACCGCCGTCAGCCTCCTGCCCGAGCGCTCTGAGAGCACGCCGATGGCGCGTTCCCGGTAGGCCAGTGTGATGATGCGAACCTCGCGCAACGCCGGTGGCGCCTCCGGCGAGGCCTCTGGAGACGTGTTCGCCATGCTGCCCCCGGGCAGGCGGGTGCGCATGCCCCTGCCGGGCGCGGCGGAGCGAAACTGCCGCCGGCCGCTCAGCAGCCGCCCGGCGAAGGCCAGGATCAGCGGGACCCACTCGTCGACACCGCGCCTGCCGACGGGGATCAGCATCGCCGCGCAAGCACCGCCAAAAGCCGATGTGGCCAGGAGCGCCCCGGTGGTCGAGGGCGCGCTGTCCAGCACCACGATCCCCACCAGCGCGCCGAGCGCGATCACCGCCGCCTGGCCGCCGCGGATCGCCCCGAACAGGCCGCGGCGCTCCAGCGGCCCGAAGCGGTAGGAGAGGTGCGGGCGGGTCACAGCAGCCCCTCACGTGGTTCCTGGCGAGAGGGAAGGGGGTCGGGGTCGTCGGCCGCCGCCCCGTCGTGCCCCTCCCCACCCTCCGGCGCCGGGAGGCCGCTCCCCTGCATCTCGGGGCCGAGCACGAACGTGTCGCCCACGCGGTCGATCGGCTGCTCGGGAGGGCGCCACCGGTACGGCGCCGCCCCGTCGGCGAGGTCAGACGGCGCCGGCGCGGTACCGGAACCGGCGCCGGAATCCGGAGGCGCGGAGGCTCCGAGCTCCGTTTCCCGAGGCCCGCCCGCTCCCAGGCCCCCGGAATCACCGCCCGCGAGGCCGGTGTCCCCGGCGGCCTCCCCCGCTTGCCCGCCGGCGCTCGGGGGTCCGAGACCGCTACCCGCTCCATCGCGCAACCCCTCCAGCCCCTGCAACCCCTCATCGGGCTCCGCCCCGAGCGCCCGCCCCTCCAGCTTGGCGGCCTCGGATCTGGCGCTGGCCTGCGGTGAAGAGCCGCCGTCGACCTCGTCGGCCTGCCGGCGCATCATCGCCGGCAGGCCGCCCACCCACTCGCTGGCTCCGCCGGCGAGCGCCCCGCTCATCGCCTGCACGCCTCGCAGCTGGGAGAGCTCGCCCCGCATGTGGCCCGCCGCGGTATGGGCCAGCTCGGCCATCGGCAGTAGCCGCACGAGCGCCCACGGCGCGGCCGCAGCCAGCACGACGAGCACCAAGCCCATCAGCATCCCGCTGACCTCGCCCCCGCCGGACTGGCCGAGGGCGGCCGCGCCAAGGGAGAGAACGGAGACGACGACGAACTTCGACAGGATCAGGGCGACCAGGATCTCGACGGACCTGGTCGCCCACATGCGGCGCGCCGGCCACACCAAGGCGGCGAACACCAGCGGCAGCATCAGCACGACGATGTAGATCGCCGCCTCGCGCATCAGCATCTCGACCCACAGCAGCACCGCCGCAGCTACGACCAGGATCCCGACGAAGAAGGAGACGAACGGCGAGCTGGAGACCAGGCTGAGCCCCCCGCTGAGCGCTCCCAAACGTCCGAGGAAACGCGTGCTGGCCCCACCTGCGGCCGAGGTCACGACGGCGGAGATCCCATCGGTGGCCGACAGCAGCAGCATCGTCACGGGCGCGGCCAGGCTCACCGCCAGCAGCGACAGCGGCAGGTAGCCGAGTGCCGCCCGGACCAGCAGCGTGAGGTCGGAGCGCAGCAGCGCTTGAACGGTGGCCGCGAACAGGAACGGCAGCGTCAGCAGCGCCGAGATGCCGGCGATCCGCCAGTAGGTGGAGGAGAACCAGGTCGTTCGCAGCTGCGGGCGGGTGCTCTTGTCAAGTAAGCGCGCCGTCAGCTTCAGTGCCGCTTGGGCGCCGCCGAGGACCCAATCGCCGACCGCCGCCAGCCCGATGCCGAAGGCCGCCTTGCCCACCAGTCCGCCGACGAGGTTGGTGCCGGCTCCGAGGGCTGCCTTGGCCGCACCGCCGACGTGGCCAGTGACGAGCTTCTTGCCGGCGCCCAGGAGCTTGCCACCGGTCCCCGCGACCTTGCACGCCGGTACGAGGGTGCCGGCGAGCGGCTCGTGACAGATCGCGCGGAGGGGGTTCAGTGCAGCCGCCGGCGGCGCCTCGCCCAGGACCGTGCAGCTCGCGAGCGCCAGTGACATCAGCGCCACCAGCAGGAAGCGGGAAGCGTGGGGCCGCATCACTTCGCCTGCGTGCCGAGGTGCTGGAAGAAGTTGACCAGCCCGGGGGCGGCCCCGATGACCAACGCCGCGGCTGCGGAGACCAGCGCGGCCATCCTGCCCCGGCCGGCGTACTGGTGGTTGTGGCTGTGCGAGGCCACCGCCCACAGGGCGGCGCCGATGAACGCGCCCAGCAGGGCAATGGTCAGCGCCCAGGCTTCAGCGCCGTTGACGAGCTGCTGCAGGACGTTGCTTCCTGGGAGGCCCTTGAGGTTCGGATGGGCCGTGACGGCGAGGTGCACGCTCCACCTTCCTTTCTAATTGAGACTAATTGACATAAACAGAAGCTAGCAAGTACAGTGCAGCCTTACTAGCCTGATCTGTATCAACTTAGTCTCAATTGGAGTCATGAACCCGCAACTTGCATCCCCATCACCGCAGCCTCTCGACCTGGACGGGCTCTACCGTTCGCTCGCTCCCTGCCTGGAGCGCATCGTCCGCCGCGACGTGCACGCGGGCGAGGCGGTGATCGAGGACGCCTGCCAGTTCGCCTGGAGTCGGCTCGCGTGCCACGCCGGCCGCGTCCGGCGGGAGTCAGTGCTCTCGTGGCTGGTCACGACCGCGGTCCACGAAGCGTTCAAGCTGATCCGCCGTGACGGGCGAGAGCTCTCGCTCGAGGGCGACGAGGAGGCACGCGGGGTCGCCGCCACGGTTGCCGCGATCGGGCCGGGACCGGACGAGCTGGTGGAGCAGCGGCTACGTCTGGCGGCGCTCACACGGCTATCAACGCGCCAGCAGCAGATGCTGTGGCTGCACGCACTCGGCCTCTCCTACGGCGAGATCGCCTCCTCGACGGGGGCTACGACGAGGACCGTGGAGCGTCAACTGCTCCGCGCCAAGCGGGCAGCGCGCCACTGGTAGTGCTCCTGGGGGTGCCCTCCGCCCTAGGGCCCGGTAGACCGCTAGCGCGCCCGGCCGCGCTTGCGCCGCCGGCGCTCGGCGGGACTCGGCTTGCGCTGCTTGCCGCGTGGCTTCTTGGAGCCGGTGCGCCCAGCCTCGGCGTCTGCTCCCGCGGTGGCGCTCGCCGACCGTCGGCGCACCGGAGCACGGCGGCGAGCGTCACGCCAGATGAAGAGCGAGATCCCCACCAGCACCACGACCGCCCCAGTGGCGATCACCACCGCGCTGCTGCCGCTCAGCCCGCTGTCAGGCGAGGAGGTCGTGCCAGTGTTGGTCGGGGCGACCGGTGTGGTGGCTGTCGGGGTGGCGCCCGGGGACTGGGGCAGGCCGGGTGAGAGCGGGCTGCCGGTGGGACCGGAACCGAGCGCGGATGGCGCCGCCCCGATCGCTGGCAGCGGCGATCCCAGTGCCAACACAGCCGTGGCCGCTCCTGCCACGGCGCTGGACCTCCACGAGCGTCGACGCCGCAACGCCCGCCCCGCTTACCGCTCTGACGCGAGCGGCTGCTCCATCGCGGGGGTCTCCGGCGCCTGCTTGTAGGGATGCTCGTCGGCGACATCCTCTTCGTGGTAGACGCTCTCGGCGTTGACGGCCCAGATGTCGTGGCCGCTGCCGAGCAGGATGTTGTCGACGGCTCGCATCGCGGTGAGCATCGAGTGGTCGGAGTTGTTGTAGCGGTGCAGCCCGTTGCGGCCGACCTGGGTCAGGTTGGGGACCGTCTCGAGCCAGGCGCGGAGAACCGCCACGCGCTCGGGATACTCGATGTCGTACATCGGATAGGCCTTGTGAACGCGGACGGCGAATCCGAACTTGACCTGGTCCGCGCGCGCGAGGCCGAGCGCCTCGAGCTCACGGGTCGCCATCGCGACGAGGTCCTCGTCGGCCATGCTCCAGATCTCATCTCCTTCGAAGCAGAAGTACTCGAGCCCGATCGACGTGTCGGTGTCGTTGGGGATCATCCACGGGCTCCATGAGCGGAAGTTCTGGATCCGCAGCACGTTTACTCCCGGCTGGTGGATGTAGATCCAGTTGTCGTCGAACATCTCGGGAGTGTCGATGACGAGCGCGACGGTGAGGAAGTCGCGGTAGCGCAGCCCACGCGCGGCGTCGCGCACGTCGAGCGGTGCCTCGGGGTCGGCGATCCCGACCATCGTGCGCAGCGGCAGCGACGAGATCACATGCGAGGGCGTGAGTGACTCTCCCCCGGCGACCACCTCGATCACTCTTCCGCCCTCGATCCGCAACCGTGTGACCGGCGCGTTCAACCGCACTTCGCCACCGTGGTCGCGAATGTCCTGCGTCATCTGCTCCCACATCTGACCCGGTCCGTAGCGCGGGTAGTTGAACTCTCCGATCAGCGACTTGATCTCGTCGCCCTTGGTTCCAAAGATCGCGTTCTTCGCGGCCGCAAAGAACGAAAGACCCTTGATCCGCTGGGCGGCGAACTCCGATCGGATCTCAGTGGCGGGGACGCCCCACAGCTTCTCCGAGTAGGTCTTGAAGAAGATCGTGTAGAGCCGCATGCCAAACCGGTTGGACACCCAATCCTCGAAGGTGTCCTCCGTCCCCTTGGGCTTGATCGCTGCCCACAGGTAGGAGAACAGGCAACGGGCGAGCTCGATCGGACCAAGCTTGCGGATCACGTCCATTCCGTCGAGCGGGTAGTTAAAGAACTTGTTGTTGTAGTAGATCCGCGACTTCCGCGGGCGCTTGAGGAACTCCTCCTTCATGATCTCGTGCCAGAGGTCGTCGACCTCCTTGACCTTGGTGAAGAAGCGGTGGCCGCCGAGGTCGAACCGATAGCCGTCGCGCACTTCTGTGCGGGCAATGCCGCCTACCTGGTCGGTGGACTCGAGCACGATCACCGGCTTGCCCTGCTTGGCCAGCAGGTAGCCGGCGGTCAAGCCGGCGGGGCCGCCGCCGAGCACGACGACAGGCCGCTCGGGAGTGATCTCAGCGCCAGGAGCGGGCGATGTGGAGGGGAAATTCTCGGTCATCTGGGAGGGGTCACGCGACCTTTTGGTAGAGGACGGCGCTGTCGGCCACGCAGCAGGCGCCGCGGTAGTTGTGGGGAGCTGTCCACACCGGCTTCAGGCTTCGGTCGGCCGCGAGGATCGCTCCCCACTGCGCAGAGCGCCGCCGCACGAGCTGTGTCCACGGCGCCTCCCAGTTGTGCACCCCTTCTGTGAGAGGACGCACGAACAGGACCTGCTGGCCGCGCCTGAGCGTAGCAAGCAGCGGCGCCAGCGTCCGAGCCGGCTGGGCGTGGCGAAGGCGATCGAGCGCCTTGACCCAGTTCATGTAGGTGGGATCCTGAACCGGTCCGGTGGTGCTGGCGTAGCGCAGCCCGGCGGGCAGGTAGTAGGCGGCCAGTGGTACCTGCTCGGGCTGGCCCGAGATGACCAGGTCGTCGGCGCGCAGATGCGGCGCCACCTCGCCGGCCACGTCGCGCATGTCGCTCTTGTAGGACGGGGTGAAGGAGGAGGGATTGGCCACGAACACCACCGACAGCGCGATCGCCACCAGTCCCACGACGCCCGAGCGGGCGCACCCCCAGGCCGCCAGCAGCAGGATCGAGGCCAGCACCGGAGCGAAGTAACGACTGACGAACGCCGGTGTGATCTGGGAGGCCAGCCAGGCCAGCAGCAGCGTCGCGGTGGGTAGCGCCACCAGCGTCCACAGGAGACTGGCATCGAGGCTGCGGCGGTACGCGCGGGTGAATAGCTGCGCGAAGCCGATCACCGCCGCGATCACCAGCGCCGCCGTGACCCGGTCCCCGCCGATCAGGTCTCGGGAGATCAGCACCGGCGCCCCGAAGCGGGGTGGTGGCGCCCACGGGTCTCCGGTGTGGGTGGCCTGGTAGATGAACGTCGGCAGCCAGGGCAGGAACAGGATCGCGGCGCCGCCGTAGGCCAGCGCCGCGTCGCGCACCAGGCCCCGCCGGTCCTCACTCTGGCGCCACAGGGGAATCAGCGCGACCGCCGATCCGGCGCCGAAGAACAGGCCCCAGCCATGCGTGAGCAGCATCACCGCCAACGACAGCGAGAACATGATCAGGTAGCGCCGGCGTCCGTATACGAAGCCGTGCAGGAAGCCGGCCGTCGCCAGCACACCGAGCAGCGCCATCAGCTCGTACATCCGCGTCTCCTGGGCGTACGTGGTGAGAAACGCGCTAAAGGCGAAGAGGACGGCGGCGTAGAGGCCGGTGCGGCGGCCGAACAGGCTCCAGGCCGCCCACATGCTGATCGGGATCGCGAGCAGTCCCAGCAGCACCGGCAGCGCGTGGGTGGCCGCTTCGCTGTTGCCGAACAACCCGATCCACACGTGCAGCAGCAGGTAGAACAGCGGCGGGGACCCGTCGTGGCGCAGGATGCCGGGGATGGCCGTAAGCGGGTGCGAGCTGATGCCGGTGGTGATGGCCTCGTCCATCCAGAACTGGCCCTTGCCGCCGGTGAGATCGCGGGTGCGCAGGAACGCGGAGAGTGCGACGAGCAGGAACAGCAGGCCGCCGGCGGTCAGCCAGCCAGGGGCCCGCCGGAACCAGCGGGGACCCTCGACGTCCCGGACTTCGGGTGTGGAGAGGAGGGGAGGTGGCGGTGCGGTCGTGGCCATCGGCGGGCTCTGGAGGTTAACCGGCGCAGTGCTCGTAGACCCTGAAGGTCTTCGTGGGGAGCACGAGCTTGTAGTGGGTCCCCGGCCACGTGCTCAGCAAAGGCAGCAGATGAGCGTGGTGCTGGGCGCGGGTCTGGAAGATCACGTTCGGTGCCGGCGGCGGCGTGCCGGGCCCCACCGGCGCCGCCTGGACCTGGAGGATGTGGGCGCCGAGGGTCCAGGCCAGCAGCGGGACCTGGAAGCCCTCGGTCATCACCGTCCCGCAGGCGAAGATCCGCCCGGCGCCACCGAGCTTGGCCACCGCCGCGGCGGCGCTGTCGCGCAGGTGCGCCTGGTAGACGAGGGCGCGGTGGCTCCGCTGGAGGTCGATCACGTTGCCGCCGATCCAGTTGGGCAGCACCAGCAGTACCGCCGCCAGTAGCACCGCGATCCCGGTCGCCTGCGCGCGCGCGCCGAGAGCACGCACCGGCCCGGCGTAGCGCGGGAGCAGCCTGCCCAGCTCCAAAGCCGCCCAGCCCCAGCCGGTTCCGCCGGCGATCAGCACCAGGGCCGCCCCGAGCACGAGGTAGCGGTCGTTGCCCGAGAAGCCGGCCTGGGTCATGAGCGCGATCACGATCCACCACGCCAGACCCAGGACACCCGTGAGCACGAGGCCCGCCTGAGCCCGCTCCCGCGGGCTCGCGAGCGTCCAACCGGCCCGGGCGCGGCGCTGGCGCCACAGCAGCCCGGCGGAGAGCACCACCGCCACCGCGGCGATGACCTTGACGCGCAGCAACACGGTGCGCCAGGCGTGGGTACCCAGTTCGCTGCAGAAGGGACACTTGGCGAAGGCGGGGCTGTTGGAGCGGGGATGCTGGGCGCGGGACACCCCGCGGAAGAAGTGGTGCGAGCCCAAGTACTCGGGCAGGAACCAGAACACCGGGATGAGCACGAACAGTGCCGCCACGAGCTTTCTGGCGCCGGGGTCGGTCCACCACAGCCACAGCCCGTAGGGGCCCCAGAACAGCCAGATCTCCGGTCGGTCCAGGGCGGCGAAGAAGCCGACGGCGAAAGCCTGGCGCCGCTGCCCATCCAGGTGGCGGTCGACCGCGACCAGCACGAGCGCGGTCATCAGGCCCTCGGAGTACCCGAGGGCGTTGTCGCTGATGAAGCCGCGTGAGTTCAGCAGGCCGGCGGCGGCGACCAGGCCGGCGAGCAGGGCGGGCGCCAGCACCGTGCCGGGAAGCCCGCCGAGGGCCGCGCGGGCACCGCTGGCGGTGGCCCGGGTGCCGGCGGCCGCGCCGCGCATCGTGTCGCCGAGCTGCTGGGTGAGGCGCACCGAGACCTTGAAGACCATCGCCAGGGCCATCACCGCTCCCGCGCGGGCAACCATCAGCCACAGGTCGGGTGCCGCCTTGCCAAAGGGCGCGAACAGCGTGGTGAAGACCAGCGGCAACGGCTTCCACGAGGGGCCGCCGGTGGTATGGAGCTTCAGGTGCACGATCTCCCGGCCCCACACCAGCCACGCCCACGGGTCATAGCTCGGCGTGGAGGGAACGAGGAGCGAGAGAGCACCGATCAGCAGCGCCAGTCCGGCCAGCGCGAGGTACAGCTTCGCCCCGGTCAGGCGGTTCAGGAGGCTTGCCGGCTGCGCCCCCGAGGGGGCGCCCGCGGCCCGCGCAGTCAGCTCGGCGGTGGGAACGGACACAAAAGGATTTCGGTAGGCGCCGCGCTCAGGAGCCGGGATGAGGGGCGCGGACGCAAAGGGGCCCGCACTCACGGCGCGAGCCGTCGTGATTGTAGAGCGCCGGCCGGGCGCGCACGATTTACCCCTTGACTCCCTGCGCCAGGCAGCGCTCGATCTGCATGAGCTGGTGGTCTGACATCCCCCCCGGGAAGAGCAGGGCGGGGCCGATCACCTCGGCGCCCTGGACCTGACCAGAGATCTGAGTCTCCTGAGCCGCCCCCGGCGTTGGCGTGAATCTCACCCGCGCCTGCGCCGGCGTCGCGCCCAGCAGCACCTCCGTGTCACTGACGCTCGTCAACGGCAGGCGCAGCGCCCGCAGACAGGCCATGTGGCGCGTGCGGGGGTCGTCGATGACACCCCGTCCCGGCTCCTTGCCGGAGCGCAGGCTGGGTGAGCCCGCCTCGGGCTTGGCAGTCGCACCACATGCGCTCAACGACGTACCCAGCGCCAGGGCCATCGACACGCACGCGATCGATGATCGGGCCGTCGGCATGGCGGCGCAGCGTAGAGGATCGGCCGGGGCGCGTTCTCTACTCTCACCGGCGTGATCACGCTCGCCGCGCTGACCGGGCCGCTGCCAGAGGCCGGCGTGATCGTGGCGGCGGCGATGGTGGCTGGCGCGATGCTGCTGGAGGATGCGCGTCTGCGCGCAGCGTCGATGGTCGGGGCGCTGGTGCTGGCGCCGGTCCTGCTGCTCGCCGACATCTGGCGTTCGCCCCAGCTGAGCGTCGTTCATCGCCACCCGCTGGTGGCCGCGCTGGCCGGCGCGGCGGGGCTGGCGGTGCTGGTGACCGTCGCTCGCCTGATCGCTCGGCGACCGGCGCTGCTGGCGCCGCTGGCGGTGCTGGCGTTGCCCTTCCGCGTCCCCATCGCCGCCGGCGGATCGACCGCCAACCTGCTGGTGCCGCTGTACCTGGTGGTCGCTGCCGGCACCCTAGCGGTCGTGCTGCCTGGGCTCGCCGCGGAGCAGCGGCGCCGGCCGGCGGGATGGACCGAGCGGCTGCTGGGCCTCTACGTGGTCCTCTACGCGCTGCAGTCGGTCTACTCCAAGGACTTCGAGAAGGCGCTCCAGCAGATGGTGTTCTTCTACGTGCCCTTCACGCTGCTCTTCTGCCTGCTGCGCGAGGTCCGCTGGACGCCGCGGCTGATCCGCAGGTGCCTGCAGATCGTGGTGGCGCTGGCGCTGCTGTTCGCCGCCGTCGGATTCGCGGAGTACGCCACCAAGACGATCTTCCTGAACCCCAAGCTGATCGCGGCCAACGACGTCCACGCCTACTTCACCGTCAACTCGGTGTTCTTCGACCCGGACGTCTTCGGGCGCTTCCTGGCCCTGGTGATGGTCTCGCTGGCCGTGCTACTGCTCTCGAGACGCGAGCGCTGGGAGCAGCTGAGCGTGATTGCGGCGCTGGCGCTGCTGTGGTGCGGCCTGGTGCTGACGCTGTCACGCTCGAGCCTGGGCGCGCTGCTGGTCGGGCTGGGCACGCTCGCGGCAATCCGGTGGCGGCTCGGGCGGGTGCTGGCGCTGGCGGGAGCGGTGGTGGCGGTGGGGGCCGTGGCGGTGCTCGCCTCGCCGACCACCTTCGGGCTCAACCAGGGCCTGAACGGCGCCTCCAGCGGGCGCGCCAGCCTGGTCACCGGGGGCCTGAGCATGTTCGCCGACCGGCCGCTGTGGGGCTACGGCTCGGGCTCGTTCGTGGCCGAGTACCGCGCTCAGCACCCCGGCAGCGCCCAGACCCTGTCGGCCTCGCACACGATCCCGCTCACGATCGCCGCCGAGCAGGGCCTGATCGGCGAGGCCGCCTACGTGGCGCTGGTCCTCGTCGCCCTCGTCGGCCTGCTGCGGGGGCTGGGCCGCGACCCCGCGCGGGCGGCGGTGGGGGCCGCGTTCCTGGCGCTGGTCTTTCACACCATGCTCTACGCCGACTTCCTGGAGGATCCGGTGACCTGGACGCTTCTCGGCGTCGGGGTGGCGCTGGCCCACGGCGCCCGGACCGTCGGGCGTGAGGGCGGGAGAGCCGCCTCGGCGCCGTCCGCAGCCAGGCTGGCTGCGGGCATGCGCTCCTGAGCTTCGTGCAGCAGCGCGTCCAGGGAGGCTTCGAAGGGAGGCAGATGGTTCAGCACCAGCCGCTCGGCGGCGGCGGCCACAGCCACCTCCGCGGCCTCGGAGGCCGAGGAGTGGATCTGCGGATCGCGGGTGCGCTGTCGTGTACCAGGCCTCGTGCACGAGTAGTGGACAGCCGGAGGCAAAGCGCGCCGTGCCCGCTCGTGGCCGGTGTCGGTGACCCAGCAGCGACACTCGGCGCGGTGATCCTCGGCGCCGGTGGATGGTTTCCCGCGCACGGCCGGCAGACGGCCTGCGCGCTGTTGCGCGACGGTGAGCAGGCGATCATGATCGATGACCAGCGACTGGGCCGCGCTCTCAGCGTACGGCGTCACCGCCGCCCGTGGCGTCGTCTTCCCTGCCCGAGCCTTGCGCCAGGAGCAGGAGTAGCGCGTGCAGCTGCCGGCGCTCCTGCGCGTCCAGGGGTGCCAACAGCTCCTCCTGCGCCTCGCGGGCCACCGCCCGACCGCGGCGGAGCACCGCTGCGCCCTGCGGGGTCAGATGCACCGCATGCGCGCGGCGGTCGCTGGGGTGGGGGCGGCGCTGCACCATCCCCTTGGCCTCGAGCTCGTCCAGGGTGGAGACCATCGAGCTGGGGTCCATCCCGATCGAGTGGCCTAGCGCGAGCTGGGTCAGCGGACCCGCGGCGGCGAGCACGTTCAACGCGCCCCACATGCGGGCGGTCAGGCCCAGGGGCTGCATGCGCTCGCCGAACCGGCTGCGCGCGAGCAGGCCGAGCCGGGACAGGAGAAAGCCGGTGTTTACGGTCAGCGCGGGATGGAACCCGGGGCGGTGTGAGCCGGTGTCTGCCATACGATCTAGGATACGGACTTTGAGCTTACGTATTGTTTGTGCTACAAATCGTGATCCGATGCTGACCGCGATAACCCGCTGGGTACTGGCGCACCGACGGATCGTGACGATCGGCTGGATCGTGATCACGATCGTGGGCATGGCCACCGTCAAGGAATCCACCGGTGCGTTCAGCAAGAAGTTCAGCGTTCCCGGGCGGGAGGGCTTTGTCGCCAACAGTCAGATCCTGGAGCGTTTCCACCAGGGCGGACGCAACGCGCCCCTGGTGCCGGTGGTGAGGCTGCCGGTCGGTCAGTCGGTGACCTCGCCGGCGGTGCGGGCGGCGCTCCAGCGCCTCGAGGCGAGGCTCCGCGCGGCACTGCCGGGCGCTCGCACCGCCTCCTTTGCCGACACCGGCAGCCGCGCCTTCGTCTCCGCCGACGGGCACACCACCTTCCTGCTCGTCTACCCGCCGCCGGACAACGAGGCCTTTGGCGGCAACAAGAAGGCGGCCACGGCGGCCAGCGCGGCGGTGGCGGGGGTCACGGTCGTCGGCGCGCCGGTGGCGCTGAGCGGCCTCGACGCCCTCCAGAGCCAGACCAGCAGCGGCAACGGGCCCGGTGTGCTGCTGGAGTCCCTGCTCGGTGGTCTCGGTGCCCTGGTGGTGCTGGCCTTTGTGTTCGCCTCGCTGCTGGCCTTCGTGCCCATCCTCATGGCGATCGTCTCGATCATGACCACGTTCCTGGTGCTGTGGGGCGTGAGCGCACTGACCGACGTGTCGATGATCGTCGAGTTCCTGGTGGCGTTGATCGGGCTGGGCGTCGCGATCGACTATTCGCTGCTGGTGGTCGTCCGCTGGCGGGAGGAGCGGGCTCACGGCCACGTGGGCGAGGAGGCGGTGGTGCGCGCGATGGCCACCGCCGGGAGAGCCGTCGTCTTCAGCGGGACGACCGTGGCCATCGGGCTGCTGGCGATGATCGTCCTGCCGCTGCCGTTCCTGCGCTCGATCGGGTTCGCCGGCATGCTGATCCCGCTGGTCAGCGTGATCGTCGCCGTGACGCTGCTGCCGATCGTGCTGCTGAAGGTGGGCGGCAGGCTCGACTGGCCCCACGTCCGCAGCGACGACCAGGCCAGCCGCTCCTGGACCGCGTGGGCGCGGACGGTGGTGCGCCGTCGCTGGGTGGCGGCCGCCGGGGCACTGGTAGTGCTGGCCGCACTCGCGCTCGCGGCCACCTCGCTGCAACCGGGGGCGCCGAACCTGAACACGCTGACCAAGAAGGGCGATGCCCACAACGGGCTGGCCGCACTGCAGCAGTCCGGCATCGGCGCGGGGGCGCTGGAGCCGGTCGAGATCCTTGCTCCCGCCGCGCAAGCCGCTCGGGTCGTGGCGGGCACCCACGCGCTGCCCGGGGTACACGGAGCGGTCGCCCCCGCGGGGCCGCAGTGGCGGCGCGGCGGACTCGCCGTGGTCGATGCGATCCCCTCCGCCGATGGCTCCAGCTCCGCCGGACGCGACACGATCTCCATCGTGCGCGCTGCCGCTCATGCCGTCTCCCCGCAGGTGCGCGTCGGCGGCATCGGCGCGGAGAACGCCGATTTCGTCTCGGCAATCTACGGCAGCTTCCCGGTGATGATCGCGCTGATCGTCGTCCTGACCTTCCTGCTGCTGGCGCGCGCCTTCCGCTCGCTGCTGCTGCCGCTCAAGGCGGTCGTGCTGAACGTGATCAGCGTGGGCGCTGCCTGGGGGGTCATCACCCTGGTCTGGCAGGAGGGCCACGGCTCCCAGCAGGTCTTCGGCATCGCGGCCACCCACTCGGTCACCGCCTGGATCCCACTGATGGTCTTCGCCTTCTTGTTCGGGCTCTCGATGGACTACGAGGTCTTCATCCTGGCCCGGATGCGGGAGGAGTACGACGCCACCGGATCCACCGATACCGCCGTCGTACGCGGTATCGGCCGCACCGGGCGCCTCGTCACGAGCGCCGCGCTGATCCTGTTCCTGGCCTTCGTCTCGATGGCCTCGGGGCCGGAGACCGACATCAAGGTGTTCGCCACCGGCCTCGCCGCCGGGATCCTCCTCGACGCCACCGTGATCCGAGCGCTGCTGGTGCCGGCCGTGGTGTCGCTGTTCGGGCGCTGGAACTGGTGGCTGCCGGCCCGCCCGGCGCGGTTGCTGCGAGTGGAGCCCTCGCTGCCGCCGCGCGCGGCGCCGGAGGCGGCCTCCTGACCTGCTTTGACGGCGTGCATAGTGAGCAGGGCGCGCCGGGAACGCCCGGGCAGTCGCTGGCCTCCTTTTCGGTCACCGCACCCGGCAGCACCATCACCAAGCTCCCGGTCGTCGATGTGCCGACGGTCGCGGCAACCTCCGGAAGTCCCGCGGCGGCTACCGATGGCGCGCAGCTGGTTGCCCCGGTGACGCTTCCCGCTGGCAGGTACCTCCTGCAGAGCACGGCCCCAGTTCTTCGACTTCACCGCTGCCGGGTCCGATCCCGAGTACGGCGTCGTCGGGATCTTCGTGGGCACCACCAAGGTGGCCACGAGCTGGATGTCGACGCTGCCCCACGACGGCAACAACGCCGCGCAGACGAGCGGCTCACTGGTCATCACCGTGCCCGCCGGTGGCAGCACGGTGACCGAGCGCGCCATGGTGCGCAGCAAGAGCGGCACCGGCAACCGTCAGGAGGGCGCCGGCCTGATCCTCACCAGGATCGTTTGAGCCACACTCACCGGTTGACTTTACGGCGGCCCCGGAGCTCTCTCCGGGGCCGCCGTGTCGTCGGCTCGCCGAGCGCCTCGCGGAGGATCTCGAGCGCCACCCGGCGATCGTCGAACGGGATCGCCCGGCCCCGCGGGTCGGGTTGCATCTGGGCAAAGGCGCCGCGCCCGGGGATCAACACCACGTCGTCGGGGCGCGCGGCGAGGACGGCGCGGCGGATTGCTTCACGCCGGTTCAGGACGATCTGCGGCGAACGGTCGATGACCGAGCGTGCTCCGGCCAGCTGCCGCGCCAGGGCGGGTATAGCCGGAGCGCCGCGGAACCTGGAGGTGGTGAGGATGAGGTGGTCCGCCAGCTCGGCCACGGTCCGCCCCATCTCGGGAAAATTGGAACCTACTGACGGATCCGTGGGTCGTGTCATCGGTCAGGTAGGGGTGGGCAGAGACCGCCGAGTGACAGCATCGCGAGTGCGATGACGGCGTCTTCGGAGTGGTAGCCGAACCCGCGGCGCAT
>JAABUZ0100000793.1_pt1 | contig 70258 bp, 66 predicted proteins | sample 5562091 | NCBI WGS metagenome assembly JAABUZ01 (sample SAMN12813069, study PRJNA571459) | rock metagenome | isolation source: Antarctica rocks | place: Antarctica: Victoria Land, Linnaeus Terrace sud | collected 2015-12-21 | reverse complement strand
TGCTGCAGCCGATCTTCAAGTGCTGGGACGGCCGCTGCCAAACCTGCCAACAATCTGTCGACCTCGACCAGCTCCCACTCCATCCAGCCCGCCAGGACGAGTGACAGAACCTAACAAAGCACTACTAGCCCGCGCGGGTTGTGCCTGCGGGCCGGCCCCCGTCTGCTCGTGTTCTACCTCCTGCTCGGCCCGGTTCTGTCGGCCTCGATCAGCTCCGCTGCTTTCAGGTCCGGCACCAAGTCCGAACGAGGAAGAACAGCCACGGGGACCCCCCAGAGTCGCGACCCTGAAGATGTTGAGCATCAGCCGAGACGCTGATCGCGGGATTTGGGGAGCACGTGCCGGCCGGGCCGGCGGGGGCGAGACGACCAAGCGCGGGTACCCTACCTCGCGGACCAACGGGCGGCAACCCAGTGGGTACATGCCGCTGTTGACGATGTTCGTTGGCTGACATCGCTCTGCGGAGCGAAGTCATCAGCTCCAATTCAGCCAGAGGCGCCGCCCCCCCGGCGCGGGGGCAGCCGAGACGGAGGCAGTAGTGCCACCGGGGTCGTGTCGCCGTGGGGCGGCCTCTTGTCGCCCTCGAGCGGCATTCCGTCGCCATCGAGGGGAGCCTTGTCGCTCTCGCCCGGGTCCGTGTCGCCTTCGTCCGTGCCCGCCTCGCTCGCGACGGGATCCGTGCCGCTTTCGATCGACCTGAGCCAGAGCTCCTCGACCAGGACCTTAACCGTGCCGAGGATCGGAACCGCGACGATCAAGCCGACGAATCCGAACAGCCGCTCGACGGCGACGACGCCGACGGCGATCACCGCCGGATGCAGCTTGACGGTGCGCGCCATCACGAGCGGCTCGATCACGTTTGCCTCGAGCTGGTGCGCGAGAATGTAGATCAGCGTCACCACGAGCGCTTTGCCCGGGGAAATCGTGAGGGCGTAGAGGATTGGAGGGATAGAGCTGAGCAGGGCCCCGAAGTAGGGGACGATCATCGCGAATGCCGTCAGAATCGCGAAGAAGGCCGCGAAGTCGAGTCCGGCGAGGCGCAGTCCAAAGTAGGTGGCCAATCCGAGCACGATCATGCCCACGGCGAGGCCGCGCAGCCAACCGAGGTACGTGGTGCGAAGCCGTCCCAGGACGAGGATTGCGAGCGGGCGCCGCTGCGGGGGGACGATCCTGACCAGGCCGTCGAGGAGCGGTTGCGGCGTGATGGCCGCGTAAAGCGCGGTCAGCAGGATCACGACGACCGCCGCGAGCACGCCGGCGACGGTGAGGCTGATCGAGGCCAGCGGACCCAGCAGGCGCGTTGGGTGCTGGGTGTACCCGTTGAGAAATTGCTGGAGTTGCTTGCCGGTCGCGCTGGGAGAGCTCCCGGTCACCTGCTCGACCTTGTGACGCAGGGAATCGACGATGTGCGGCAGCGCAGCGGCGAATTGATTGATCTCCTGGCTGAAGACCGGGATGATCGCGATGACCAGCCCTGCCACCGCTGCGAGCCCGATCAACAGCGCAAGGATCGCGCCCAATGCCCGCGGGAGGCCGAAGTGCTGCAGCGAGGTCGCGAGCCACGCCATCGGCAGGGCTACGATTACCACGATCAGTACCGCCAGCAGAAGCGTGATGAGCTGCTGGAAGACCAGTCCGGCTACGATCAGGCCGAAGGCGAGGAGCACGGCGCGATAGATGGCGCCTGGGGTGAGCTTCGCGTTGGTCATCAGCGGGTAGTATCCCCCGCATCGGAGGGCTTCACGCGGACACGGTAGGGACGTCATGACCCGTGGCGTCGCCTACCGGGCGGTGGGGCTAGCGGGTGCCCTCGTGGTGGCCGGGCTGCTCGTCGAGCAACTCGTCACTCTGTTGCTGGCGCTGGCGCTGACAGTGATCGTCTCTCTGCCCCTCTCCCGCGCGGCGTCGATCGCACAGCGGCGCGGGCTGCCGCGCCCACTGGGCGCGATCGCGGCCCTCGTTCTGGCGATCGCCCTCGCTGCGGCGGTCGGCTCCTTGGTGGTGCCCCAGTTCGTATCGGAGGTCAAGGAGTTCGCAAGCGCGCTTCCCAAGACGCTGGCCCCAGCGGAGCGCTATGTGCATGGGCTCACCGGTGTGGAGACGAGAACGCTGACCACCGACCTGAGCCACTTCGCGCAGAGCTACACGCTCCACCCCCAGCGCCTGATCGGTCCGCTGACCACGGTCGGGATCAGCGCGGCGGGGATCCTCGCCGGCGTCGTCATCGTCCTGATCACCGCCCTCTACATAGCGATCAATCCCGGCCCGCTCGTAAACGGCGCTCTGCGCCTGCTTGCACCCGAGCAGCGCGCGCGGGGCAAGGAAGTGATGGCTCGCGTGCGAACCGCCTGGACCGGCTGGCTGGTGGCGATCGGGATCGACATGCTCGTGCTCGGCGGGCTGCTGTACCTGGGCATGCGGATCATCGGCCTGCCCTTCGCGCTCGGCTTCGCGGTCTTCTCCGCGCTGATGACCGTGATCCCGAACTACGGCTCGATCGTCTCCGCCCTCCCACCGGTGCTCTTGGGGCTCTCCCAGTCGCCCGCCGAGGGTCTGGGGGCGCTGGCGGTCTACGTGATCGTCAACCAGATCGAGGGCAATCTGATCCTCCCCCTCGTGATGGCCCGCACCGTTGATCTTCACCCCGCGGTGGTGGCGCTCGGGGTGCTCGTGATCGCGGCGCTGTTCGGCTTGATCGGCGTGATCATCTCGATCCCGCTGATCTCGCTGGCGATCATCCTCGTCGACGAGCTGTGGATCATCCCGCAGGAGGCGGCCCCGCAGGAAGGGTGAACACCCATGCGTGCCCCAAGACGATCAGCAGGATTCCCGGCACTACGAGGATGAGGCCGAGCAGTAGGAAGCGGCCGCCTATTGCCTCAAAGCGCTTGCCTTGGCGCAGCCCCGGCTCGCGGACGCTGTCGCGCCCACTCATCGTCGTTGCATCGGTTCTTCTTGATCGCGCGGGGGCCGATCACCACCCGTTACAATAGCCGCAAGGCATTGGTCACGCAGCACCGGGTTTGCGTGCGTGGACGGGGCCGACGATCCTTCCGGGATGCGCAGCGTGCCTCGACGGGCGGCTTGCGAGCGTCGGAGTCCCTTCCCCTCGTAGAGGAGCTGCAATATGTATGCGCCCTGGTGTTCGAGCTGCCCGTCACGGTGCCGGCTGTACGGCGGTGCTCGCGGCGGGCTCGACCCGGAAGCCAGACGGTGAGCGCGCACGGGGATCCCCCGCTGGATTGCACGGCGGTGACCGCGGTGATCTCCGAGCAGATCTCGGCCATCCATCTCGAGTCCTACGAGACGCCCGTCACGCGCGCGGTCACGCACGTGCTCGGCGATCTCGTCGTCGCGGTCCTTGACATCACGCTGTCGGCGATCGAGCGGCGGATGATCGAGTTCGGGCGCGCGAACCTCGTGCACGAGCTGCGCGACGCCGTGCAGAGCGCTCAGGAGGCGAGCTTCAAGGCCGTCGTAGAACGCGCCACCGGCCGGCGCGTGGTCGCGTTCGCCAGCCATACGAGCGTGCAGCCGCCGTTCGTCGCCGAGCTCTTTCGCCTCGGGCCGGAGCCGCCGAGCGCCGAGCCCTATGAATTGTGGTGAGGGGCCTGCCGGGGGCTGGAGTCCTGCCGGGGGGCCTGGGACCCTGCCGGAGGCTGGGCGCTCAGGCTGAGCGAGCGCGGCGGCCGTCGCCGTCGCCGTCGCCGTCGCCATGATGCATCAGGAAGACCTCGACCGCCACATCGGGGTCATAGAGGTTGTCGCTGAGAAACGCCTCGACTGTGCGGCCCGTCAGCGCTTGCACCGCGGCGATCATCTCGTCACGCATCGTGTTCTGAAAGGCACGGCGCATCGCCAGCACCTCCAGCGCCTGACCGCGGTGGGCGAGCGTGCGCTCGGCCTTGGTTAGGCTGTCGCGCAGCGTCACCACGATCGTGTCGCCGCCGATCGTCGTGCGGGCATGCGTCGGCCCGCGCCCGGTGTAGTCGTGCAATAGACCGACTACGGCGTTTGAGATTGCAGCCGACAGTGACTGGACAGGCGCAGTTATCGATTCCGTGGGTGCATCGGGATTGCCGGGCATTAGACGCCCGCTCCACTCTCGCCCCCTCAGGATTTCGGCGCGACTCGTGAGCGAGGAAGACGATGAGGCTCACGTGTTTAACGGCGCTTCGCCCTTCAGTGTAGCGTGCGCGGCGCGGTGCGACGGTGTCGTTCGATAAACAGGCTCTATACCGTACGTACGGGTACGAACCACGAGCAGCATGTCAACGCACGAGCCGTTCTGCTTGCAACGGCTTGACCTTTGCAACTTCTGATGCTAGTGTGGGCCTTGCCGCGAGAGTCAAGGCTAAAAATTGGTTCGCCGGTATGCAGCATTTGCGATGAGACGGGAGTCGGTAGCCAGGCCTGTCAGGTGGTGGGGTTGCGTCGGACCATCGCGCACATCTGTGTGTGATTGTGAGCGTATATGTGTCATCTGTATTGCCCGTCGTGCGGCTTTCATGTCAGAACTAAGGCCGCGCCCTCCAACTTCGGCGAGATCGAGCTTTGTCCGCGCTGCCTGACTCGCAGCGCGACCGTAACGCCGTTGCTATTCAGCGTGCCGGCGCTTGTCGAGGTGCCGGTCAGCGTGCCGGTGCCGGTCAGCGTGCCGGCGGCGGTCAGCGCGCCGGCGGCGGTCAGCGCGCCGGCCACCGGTCCGGCATTGCCGGCCATCGCGCAGATGCCGTCGTGAGCGCGCGCGTTTGGTCCTGACCGCGATCAACCATCATCTGCAGTCGGCCACCAGCAGCGCCCGCTGCTCGGATGGCGGGTTCTGGGGGGCGGCCGACCGCTCCACCTGGTAGCGGGTGCTCACGCGGAGCCTCCCGCACTACGTGACCGAGGATGAACCGATCAACCCCAGTCCGGCGCGACGCGGCGCAGATGCGAGCCCGTTGGGAGGCGCACCCCGATTCAGCAGAAGGGTCGCCGAGGCCGTCGCCCGCCGCGAGGGCTCCCTGTTCTCGGTGGCGGTGCTCTCCCGCTGCGACCAGACCAAGGAGGCTGTCCAACGGACGGTTGGGGCGGTTGAGCGCGACGCTGTTCTGCTTCGACAGAGTGGCCGCCCTTTCTACGGCATGTTGGTTGATCCGCCGTTCGAGCTGTGGATCATCAACGGGCGAAGCTGGTCAGGCCAACCGGACTGAAGCCGCCCCGCCGCGTGGGTCAGCCCTTCCAGCAGCAACGGAAACAGGAACGTAAAACGTGGAACGTGGAACGTGCGGGCAGGTCCCTCGTCAGGGCCCGTCTCAACAACCCGGGGTTTCCGCCCCGCGGCCGGGGACCCCGAGGTGAGAGGAGACAGGCTCTCAGGGCGCGAGTGAGCGCCGGGCCCGAGCGCCAGCGGCAGCGCTCTGAGCGCTACATGACCGACGCTGCTCGGGCAGCGCATAAACCACAACTCGACAGTCGAGCTCCTCCGAAGGTCGACTGTCGCATGGAGCGCGGATAACGACACGCACACGACGCTCGCCTCGCCGTTGACTTCGAGTGTCGAGTTATGACGCGCCGGAAACGCGCTCGGGGCACCTGAGAGCCTGAAAGCCGGCCAAGAGCATGCGCTCGCCGGTGCCTGGCTCGTGCGCTGTCTCCCCGGCCGCCGGCCGCGTTCCAATCGCTGCGCGACGCAGTCGGGAGCGCATCGCGCTGGACACGATCGCTAAGGCCCGGAGGGGTGTGGGTCTGGTCGCTGCGATGTTCGCTCTGGCTTTGTGGTCCGGGCGGCGGGGACGGGGCAGAGCATCACCGGGTCTTCCTGTCGCTGTCAGCGTGGCGGTTGCGCTTCTGGTCGCAGGTGCGGCGTTGCTGTTCGCCGGACACCGTGACTCCCGCTCCACGCTGCGGCACATGTCTAGCCGGCGCCGCGGACGCGCGCGTCCAGGCTCGCTGCTCTGCGCCGTCGCAGACCAAGCGCCGACCGGTCGCTCTCGTCAACGGCGCGCAATCCGTTCGGCTACGCGGTCCCGAGCTTGACACGGCTTGCACGAGTGCTGCCCGATGGGTCACGACTGTTCCTCGTCGTGCTCAAACCGTCACCGCACTCCGGATTCACGAGCGATGCGCTCGCGGTCGCAACGGTCAGCGCGACGGGCCAAGCCGTGTGGATGGTCGGACCTGCATCGCTCGAATCGGTCAAGGCCAACACGCCGGCGCGCGCACGGCCCGAGTTTCCGTCTCTGCGACCGTTTACGCCGGGCCCCTATGGCTCGCCGCGCGATCGGCGTCATGCCGAACTGCGGTCCAGGCGCACGCCCCAGGTGGTGCACAGCGACTGCCCCGGCTCCAGGCGGATCAGCCCCTCCCCGCTCTGGAAGGCGTTGGGGGGACAGGTCATGGGCTCGGTCCCCATCCCCAGGCGCCGGCGAGCCGGGCTCAAGGTGTCGCCGGTGTAGATCTCGATGATCGGGTAGTGCTCATCCACCCACAGCTCCACCCGGCTGCCGTCCGGAGCAGTCAGGCGCGCCCAGGCCCGGCCGTCATCGTCGCGGGCCAAGTCGGTGAAGGGCGTGTCGAGCTTCTGCTCACCCAAGCGCCTGTCCGCGCGGAAGTCGAAGTCGGTCCCCTCAACGCTCGCCGTCCCGGTGGGGAGCTGGCGCTCGTTCTCGGTCAGGATACGCACTCCGGCGCCGAGCTCCAGCTCGCAGTCGTCGATCCGGCCATGCCCCGGGGAGAGGTAGGGGTGCTGGCCGGCCCCGTAGGGGCAGGCCTCCTCGCCCAGGTTGGTGGCGGTCGTGGCCACGACGAGACCCTCGTCGCCCAGCTCGTAGGCGACCCGGACATCCACGGTAAAGGGATAGCCCATGATTGGGTGCAGCCGGGTCCCCATCACCACGCGGCTGGGCTCCTGCTCCACGGCCTGCCAGGAGCGCCAGCGCAGGAAGCCGTGGATGGCGTTGTGCTTCTCGGGCTCGGTGAGCGCGACCCCGTAGTCGTTGCCGTCGAAGCGGTAGGTGCCGTCCGCGAGTCGGTTGGGCCACGGGATCAGCGGCGCCCCGTGGGCGCCGTCGCACATGGCGCCGACGGGATATGGGTCGAGCACCGGCCGTTCCCCCACCACGTACTCCCGGACACCGCCTCCGACTTCCACGACGGTAGCTCGCTGGGAGCCGCTCCGGATCTCGAACTGCTCACCCGAGGGTGGCGTTGCCATCACGTTCCTTTCGTTCGCTGGGGATGGGCATCGCCGATGCTTGCACTAGTTCAGGGGTCAACTCTGTCCCGGCCGGTTTCGGTAGTTACCCTGACAGATGACAGAGGATACGATCTGCTGCTCGGTACGTAAACCACGTAAACCACGTAAACCGTCTGTCGCGGTCCGTCTACGAACAACGCAAACGCGTCTGGCGCGCTGAGAGGATCGACCACCTATCGGAAAGAGGCACACATGGGCCAGGTAGCCGTCATCACCGGAGCCTCCGCAGGCGTGGGGCGGGCCACTGCCCACGCTTTCGCGAAGCGGGGCTTTGACGTAGCGCTGCTCGCGCGGGGCCAAGCCGGCCTCGACGGGGCCGCCAAGGAAGTCCAGAACGCCGGTACTCGGGCGCTGGTGATCCCGACCGATGTGTCCCAGTTCGATCAGGTCGACAGTGCCGCGACCCGGGTCGAGGCGGAGCTGGGGCCGATCGACGTGTGGGTCAACGACGCCATGACGACCGTCTTCGCTCCCGCCTGGGAGGTCAAGCCGGCCGACTTCCAGCGGGCTGTCGAGGTTACGTTCCTCGGTCAGGTGTGGGGCACGATGGCGGCGCTGTCCAAGATGCGCCCGCGGGACCGGGGCCAGATCGTCAACGTCGGCTCGGCACTGGCATTTATCGGCATCCCGCTGCAGTCGGCGTATTGCTCGTCGAAGTTCGCCTGCCGCGGGTTCTTCGAGTCCACCCGTGCCGAGCTGATCCACGAGAAGAGCCAGATCCGCATGAGCATGGTCCACCTCCCGGCCGTCAACACGCCGCAGTTCGACTGGTGCCAGTCGGTCTTCGACGTCCACCCCCAGCCGGCGCCGCCGATCTACCAGCCCGAGATCCCGGCCAAGTTCATCGTCGAGGTGGCGCTCGACGGGCGCCGGCACAAGATCATCGGGTCGTGGAACAAGATCCTCGTGTTCGTGGCACAGCTCGTTCCCGGCTTCGGCAACCAGTACGCCGCGATCGGCGCCTGGGAGAGCCAGCTCACCTCCCAGAAGGTCAGGCCCGACCGGCCGAGCAACCTCTACGAGCCCGCCGACGTTCACGCCGACCACGGCGCCCACGGGGAATTCGACCACGACGCTCACGGCTTCTTCACCCCCAGCTTCCTCGAGACACTGCCGCAGACCGCGGTGAAGGCCTACAAGGCGGCCGCCGGGACGATCAAGGAGAAGAAGCCTCGGTGGTGATCGGTCCTTCACTCGCGCTACGCTCGGCGGGCCGACCCGCCACGGCCTCGGACGCGATCGCGGTGGCCACGTCACGAGGTAAGCGCGTCGGGCGCGGAGCAGGATCAGCCCGCCGGCGGCTAGCGGGATCAACATGATCAAGAACGCCGAGCTGAGCCCCTTGGTTGGCGGCCTGTCCCGAGGCGTGGGTGGCTTGGCTGCCTCCGCCCAGCAAATCGGAGATGAGTCCGAACAGCAATGGTGCCGCCGCGGTGGTGAGCGATCGCAGCAGCGTTCGCATCCCCTCCGCTCGTCCCCACAACCAGTGGGGGATGATGACCAGGCGCGCCGCGTCGAGCGGCGGATTTGAGCCGCCGCTCAGACCGATCTGCCCTGTCGCTGCTATGAACGGCCGACACGAGCCGTCTTCTGCAGGATCCGCGGCTAAGGCAGCCACCCACCCGCGTTACCCGCTACAGCTTGTCATTCTGGTTCTCGTTCTGTTCACCGCGCTCGTGGCCGACGCCTACGGCCACCTCCGACCCGCCGGGCGTTTAGGCGGGATTCAAGGCGTGACGTACATTGATGGCGGCGCGACCTTGGATCCCCGCTGTCCGCCTCCTCCCGGCCGTAAGAACTGTGTGTCTTTTCCCTACCGAGCAAGGATCCTTGTTCGCCTCGCTGACGCCCATCGCACCGTTGCAGTGATCCATAGCAACTCGAAGGGACGCTTCCGTGTCCGCCTGAGGCCCGGCTGGTACGTGCTGATGCCGAGAACAACAATCGATAGCGTCGGCCTCAAGATTGTCCCGCGTCGTGCTCAGATCCGCGTCCGCGTGCGCAGAAGCGGTTATGCGACCATCAAGATCGATTACTTCAGCTTTCCTCCCTGCATGTGTCCAGGGCGCGTCGTTGCAATAGGCTCACGGTAGTTCGTCTCGCCCGAGCAAGTCGGCCTGCGCAAGCAATCAAGCGAACGAGCTGGCCTGATTTGATTTGCGGCTGAAGCAGGAAGGTCTAAACTTTCGCCGGGAAAAGCGCCACCGCATTTAGCCGGACTCCCGGCTGCGTTGGCGGCGCTCCAGCATCGTTTGAATCTGAGGAGGCGGGTCGTGTGGCAACAGCCAGGAGCCATCGTCCCGGCGGACGGTCCATCCGCGGTCGGCGATCTCCCCAAGGGCGACCGTCACCGATGGCCGGGTGGCGCCCACCAGCCTGCTGAGGTCCTGGTGGGTAAGCTTGATCGAGACGACGATCCCGGACGGGGAGACCTTGCCGAAGCGATCGGCGAGGTGCCAGAAGAGCACCAGCAGGCTGAGATCGACGCGCTTGATGCAGTGGATGGCCACGTGCAGGGCGAGCGAGTGCGAGCGTTCGAGGGCGCGTTCCATGAACACACTCACCAGCGCCGGCCAGGCCGCGACGACCTGAGCGAAGTCGTGGTCCAGCACCGCGATGCGTAGGGGTTCGATGATCTTCCAATCGACCTCGAAGGGCATCGGAGCCCAGTCGCCGAAGTCGTCCCAGGGGCGCAGGAGCTCACCCGGGCCGATCAGCTCGCCGCAGGTGGTGTGGCCGATGACGACGCCGCGGATCAGCAGGCCCTCGAGAAGGAGCAGGCCGAAGTGAGTGTCGCCGTGCTCAAACGTCGCGCGCGGCCGCCAGGGACCCCGCGGCACGCGGTATGCGGCGGCGGTGAGCGCATCGCGGGCCGCGGCCCGGTCGCACTTGGGAACGAGCGCTAGCAGCGCGGGATCTTCGTCGAGTAGGTGGACGGGTGGCAGGCGCTTCATGGTCACGAGCCTAACCGGGAGAATGCCGGACTCGGTGTCAGGCCGAGAAGGCCTCGTCTCAGCAGTTTGTTGCTTACGGGACGCGGTGTGGACTTGACGGTCCTCTTTGTCGGGTGCCCGACAGCCGCCATGATGATGAGGACGGGGGGGAGCCTGCGCATGGTTTACTGCACCGAAAGTGTGGCTGGCGAGGCTGTGCCGCGCCAGCCGAGCAAGTCGTGTCGAGCCGGAACTGACGGACGCCGGAACACCAGGACAGGAGCGAGTGTTGCCTAAGCGGTTGGAGCTGGCGATCCGATGACGGCCGACCGCATGAGCGGGGCGGCGAGCATCGAGCGGCTCGAGGTCTCGGTGTACAAGGTCCCCACCGATTATCCGGAGTCCGACGGCACCGCGGAGTGGGACGCGACGACGGTCGTGCTGGTGCGGGCGCACGGCGCCGGGAGGACGGGCTTGGGCTGGACCTACGGTGACATGGCCAGCGCGACGGTCGTTCACTCGACGCTGGCCGGGGTCGTGGCCGGGCGGGACGCGCTGCGGGTCAGCGCCGCCTGGGAGGCGATGATCGCCGCGTGTCGAAACCTGGGCCGTCCCGGGGTGGCGTCGATGGCGATCGCGGCGGTGGATACGGCGCTGTGGGACCTCAAAGCGCGGATCCTGGAGCTGCCGCTCGCTACGCTGCTCGACGCGGCCCACGACGCGGTGCCGGTCTATGGCTCGGGTGGCTTTACCTCCTACCCCAACGAGCGGCTCGCCGAGCAGCTTGGGGGGTGGGCGGCGCAGGGTATCGCCCGGGTGAAGATGAAGGTCGGACGCGACCCGGAGCGCGATCTCGAGCGAGTGCGGGTGGCCCGGGAGGCGATCGGGCCCGACACGGAGCTGTACGTCGATGCCAACGGGGCGCTCAGCCGGATGCAGGCGCTGGGGTTCGCCCGCCGCTACGCGGACGATTTCGATGTCAGGTGGTTCGAGGAGCCGGTCTCCTCGGATGATCTGGAGGGCCTTCGGTTCCTGCGCGATCGCGCTCCGGGCGGGATGGACATCGCGGCCGGAGAGTACGGCTACAAGCTCGACTACTTCGAGCAGATGCTTGCCGCTGGCGCCGTTACCTGCCTGCAGGCAGACGTCACCCGGTGCGAGGGAATAACCGGCTTCTTGCGCGTCGCCGCGCTGTGCCAGGCGCGATCGCTAGAGCTCTCGGCGCACTGTGGCCCGTCGATCCATGTGCACCCCTGCTGCGCGGTGATCCCGTTTCGCCATCTGGAGTACTTCCACGACCATGTCCGGCTGGAGCAAATCCTGTTCGACGGTGTGCTCGAGCCGGAGAACGGAGCGCTGCATCCCGACTTGACGAGGCCGGGCAACGGTCTCGAGCTCAAGCGCGCTGACGCGGACCGCTACGCGATCTGACCACACGACCGACGAATGGGCATCCTGACCGATGGCTGATTCGGGCGAGCACAACGGCCGCCATCGCCGCGATGCCGCCGATGTCGAGCGTGAGTTCGCCCGGGAAGCGCTCACCGGCGAGGGGGACGGGCACCCGCACATGCGCCTCAGCCAGGTGCACTTCCGCCTTGGCGCGCGCTTTTACTCGCTGTGGTGGCTGCTGCCGGGCTTCGCGTTGCTCTGCGTGGCGATGGTGGTGGCGTTCAAGGTCTTCATCGCGACCGGGGCGGGACGGTCGTTCATCAACGCCTACCGCTGCGTGCCCAGCAGCCCGAAGGTGCAGCCCGGCGTCTCGACCTGGGTGCTGGTCACCCACGCGGCCAACTTCTTCTTCATGGTGATGATCGTCCGCGCCGGCTGGCAGATCCTCGCCGACCACCCGCGTCTGTATCTGAAGATGAACTGCACTCCCGACCGAGAGGTGCTGCGCTTCCGCGGTCCGGTGCCCAAGGACCGGGTGTGGACGGCCAAGGACGACGCGATCACGCTCAGCCCGCTATTCGGGATGCCGGGCGGGCGGCACACGATCGGGATCGCGCGCCACTGGCACTTCATCTTCGACATCCTGTTCGTGGTCAACGGGATCATCTACGTGGTACTGCTGTTCGCCACCAGCCACTACCTCGAGCTGATCCCCGTCAACGCGTCGATTCTGCCCGACGCCGGGTCGTGCATCGTCCAGTACGGCGCGCTTCACCTGCCGGCCGAGCCCGGCGGCTACTTCCGCTTCGACGCGCTTCAGCAGCTCAGCTACTTCGCGGTCATCTTCCTGCTCGGTCCGGCGGCGATCCTCAGCGGGCTGGCGATGTCCCCGGCGCTGGACAACCGCTTCAAGCTCTACCAGCGGATCTTCGGCAACCGTCAAGCCGCCCGGACGTTCCACTTCGTCGTGATGTGCGTCTTCATCGTGTTCTTCGCCGTGCACATGACGATGGTGGCCGCCACCGGGTTCTCCAAGAACCTCGATGCGATCACGCTCGGCGTCAACCAGCACAACCTCGACGGGGTGGCGCTATTCCTCTTGGCGCTCACACTGACCGTGGCATTCAACGTCTGGGCGGTGCGCGCCTCCTGGATTCACACCCGCGTGCTGCAGCGGATCTCCAATGCCACCGTGGGACGGCTGATGGACCTGCTGTTCGACCATTACTCACCGCGCGCGGAGTACCGCGAGCGGGACATCAGCCCGTTCTTCTGGCCCAACGGCCTGGTGCCCACCAGCGAGGAGTGGTGCGCGCTGCATGACCGCGAATTTGACGACTACTGCGTGCGGGTGCACGGACTGGTTGAGCATCCGGTGGAGCTTTCGCTGGCCGATCTGCACGAGATGGCCCGTCAGGAGCAGATCACGATGCACAACTGCATTCAGGGGTGGTCGGCGATCGGCAAGTGGTCGGGACTGCCATTCGCCAAGCTGATCGAGCAGGTCAAGCCCCAGCCGGAGTGCGAGTGGGTCATGTTCTACTCCTACGGGGAGGGCGGCGAGGGTGGCCAGTACTACGACTCGCACTCGCTCGAGGACCTGCGCCATCCCCAGAGCCTGCTCGCCTACGAGATGAACGGCGAGCCGCTCCCGGTCCTGCACGGCGCGCCACTGCGCCTGCGGGTCGAGAACCAGCTCGGCTTCAAGCAGGTCAAGTGGATCAAGGAGATCGAGTTCGTCCATCACTTCTCAGAGCGCGGCGCCGGCCAGGGCGGCTACAACGAGGACCACGAGTTCTACGGCTACCGTGCTGAGATCTGACGCCCCCGCGCGCTCGTCGCGGAAATCGGCGCCAAGCGCCGCGCGACGTTCAGCTACCCGGCGTGCGCTCGGCCGTGTCCGCCGCCCCGCGCAGCGCCTGCGCGAGCTGACGGGCGTCGGCTGGGGTCAAGGTCGTGCTGGCGCTGGCGCGTCGTGCTGGGTTACGGCGAGCACGACCTTGTCGAGGCGGTTGTGCACGTCAACCCTGTCCCGGTCCGAAGCTCCCTGCTGATTGGTCATCTTGCTGCCCTTCCTGAGCCGCATCGTGTTGGGCGCCTGACCTTAGCGGGTGCCCTCAGGCGACGTGCATTGGGCCGCGCGGTCATCCGCGCCCACGACTGGCCCCAACATCAACGAGCGAAAGGAGCAGACGATGAGCAACCCGACTGATCTGGGCATCGAGGTCCCGCACGTGCTGCGCGAGTATGCGCTGCTGGCCGACGGTGAGCGCGGGATCCTCGTCGGCCCGCGTGGCGACTACACGTGGATGTGCTTTCCGGGCTGGGACGGTGACGGGGTGTTCTCGTCGCTGATCGGTGGGGCCGGAGCCTACGCGGTCACGCCGGTCGGGCGGTTCGTATGGGGTGGTTACTACGAGCATCCCGGGTTGATCTGGCGCAGCCGGTGGACCTGCGACGACGGCACGGTCGTCGAGTGCCGCGAGGCGCTCGCGCTGCCCGCGAGCCCGGACCGGGCGGTCATCCTGCGCAGGATCGTCGCCGTCCAGGGTCCCGCCCAGGTCCGGGTCGTGCTCGACTTGCGCACCCAGTTTGGCCACCCGCCGGGCACGAGCGCTGCACCGCGCCGCGGATGGCACGTGGACGGCGCGGGCGGGCGATGCGCACGTGCGCTGGGGCGGCGCGCCCGATGCCCAGCCCCACGCCCACGATCAGCACGTCCTGGAGCTGACGTTGCAGCTCGATGCGGGTAGGCACCACGATCTGGTGCTCGTCTTCGACCGCGACGCCGATGCGGCGCTGCCCGACGTCGAGTACGCCTGGCAGGGCACCGTGGCCGCGTGGCGCGAGCGGGTCCCCGAGCTCGAGCAGACGGTCGCTCCTCGCGACGCGCGCCATGCCTATGCCGTGCTGGCCGGCTTGACCAGCGCCGGTGGCGGGATGGTCGCGGCGGCGACGACGTCGTTGCCCGAGCGTGCCGCTCAGGGCCGCAACTACGACTATCGCTATGTGTGGATCCGCGACCAGTGCTACACCGGGCAGGGGGTCGCCCGTACCGGCGGGCATCCGCTGATGGACGACGCGGTGCGCTTCGTCTCCGAGCGGCTGCTCGAGCACGGTTCCGAGCTCAAGCCCGCCTACACGACCAGCGGGGGCAGGGTACCTGACCAGCGCCCGCTGAACCTGCCCGGCTATCCCGGCGGTCAGGACATCGTCGGCAACTGGGTCAACGAGCAGTTCCAGCTCGACGCGTTCGGCGAGGCGCTGCTGCTGTTCGCCGTCGCCTCCGACCACCTCGACGCCGTGGGCTCCGCCGAGGTCGCCGCCGAGGCAATCGCCCAGCGCTGGACCGAGCCCGACGCGGGCGTGTGGGAGATCGCCCCCGAGGCCTGGACGCACAGCCGGCTGATCTGCGCCGCCGGGCTACGCGCGATCAGCGCCCGCCACCCCGCCGGGGAGCGAGCCGCCACCTGGCTGGCGCTCGCGGACCGCATCACCGCCGACACCTCGGCCAACGCGCTGCACTCCAGCGGGCGCTGGCAGCGCGCTCCCGGTGACGAGCGCCTGGACGCCTCGCTGCTGCTGCTGGCGATTCGCGGGGCCATTCCCGCCGAGGACCCTCGCTCGATCGCCACGCTGCGCGCGATCGAGCACGACCTGACGATGGACGGCTACTGCTACCGCTACCGGCCCGACGAGCGGCCGCTCGGCCAGTCCGAGGGGGCGTTCCTGCTGTGCGGGTTCCTGATGGCGCTTGCGTATCATCAGCAGGGCGATCTCGTCACCGCGGCGCGCTGGTTTGAACGCAACCGCGCTGCGTGCGGACCGTCCGGCCTGCTGTCTGAGGAGTTTGATGTCGCCCAGCGCCAGCTGCGTGGCAACCTCCCGCAGGCCTTCGTGCACGCCGTGATGCTGGAATGCGCCGCCGCCCAGGCGCAGGCTCCAGGAGCGTTGCACGCGATGCCGAGAACGCCTCGATGAACGCCCGCGCGACCGCGTTCATGCTCGCGGCCTGCACGACGCCCGCCGGGTCTGACTGGGATGCCGGTCAGCTCCGATACGCACTTCGGCGCGTGGTTCAGATCCGCAAGCACCTCAGCCCGCTCGAGCGCTTCCAGGCGCCCACCTGAGCGGCAATGGCGGCGCAAGGCCTCACGCTCGTCGGGCTTCCCGCAAGCCTGCGATTGTGATCGCGCTCGCTGCTATCGCATTTGCCAGCGCGAGCCTGCGGCGCTTGGGATCGAGCGCCGCGAGCGCGAGCATCGTCACCCCGTGGGTGGCGTCGATCCCAGCGCTGGCCAAGATCCAGCCGCGAGAACGGTGGCGCCAGAGCATCGCGGCCTCGACGAGATGGCGCGCGCCGAGAACCCGGGCGAACACCCGTACGCCCGTATCGATCTGGCCCTGCGGGGCCAGATCACCGAGCAGCGCGCCCGGGGCCACCAGCAGCGCTGAGCCAAACAGCACACGTACCGCGGCCAGGGGCGCACAGTTGCTCCCCCGCTCTCGGTTCACGCCGCCACTTTGGTCGTGCTGGGTCACGTCAGCTCCTGGCCCGCTCGGCGGCGCGCGAGCATCAGCCCTTGGCCCGCTCGGCGGCCCACGAGCGTCAGCGCGCCGCTCCGCTGCCTAGGCGCTGGGCCAGCCTGGATGCGAGGGCCATGATGCTGAGGGCCGGATTAGCCGAGCCTTGGGTCGGGCAGACGCTGCCATCGGCGATGTAGAGGTTGGGCACAGCCCACACGCGGTGGTCTGAGTTGACGACGCTGTGCTCGGGGCTGTGTCCCATGCGCGCGCCGCCGACGAGGTGCGCGTAGCGGTGGATCGTGAGGATGTCCTGCGCTCCCGCGGCGTTCAGAATTCCTTTGATCACGTTCGTCGAGTAGGCCATGTTGGCCTTGTCGTTCTCGCACAGGCTGTAATCGAAGCGGGCCACCGGCATCCCGTAGGGGTCGGTGTCCTGCGCAAGTGTGACGCGGTTCTCGGGGCGGGGGAGCAGCTCGTTGAGCACCCCGATCGTCGTCCAGTGGTTGTAGTCGCGCATGTACTCGCGCATCGCGCGGCCCCAATGTCCGTCGGCGAGCACGTGCTCGGCCCAGCCGATCGGCTGCGGCGAGACGGTCTGGATCGAGAACCCGCGCGCGAAGCCACGCGCGGAATCGGACTCGTAGAACTGCTCGGAGGAGACCTCGGGTGGCGGTGCCTTGTACATGCGCTGCTCGTCAGCAAAGCGACCCGCGGTCTGCGAGGCGCCCTGGACCATCACGTAGCGCCCGACCTGATCCTCGCTATTTCCGAGCCCGTTCGGGAAGCGCTTGGAGGTCGAGTGCAATAGCAGCCTGGGCGTCTCGATCGAGTAGCCGGCGACCGCCACCATCCTGGCGCGCTGATTGCGCTCGACGCTCTCGCCCTCGCGCACATAAGTGACGCCCGTCGCCCGACCGTCGGACTCGTCGATCTCAACGCGCACGGCCATGCTGCCAGAGCGGATCTCGACGCCGTGGGCCAGCGCGTCGGGCAGGTGGGTGACGTACGGACTGGCCTTGGCGTTGACCTTGCAGCCCTGCAGGCAGAAGCCGCGGTAGATGCAGTGCGGGCGGTTGCCGAAGGTGCCGTTGACGATTCCCACCGGGCCGACGCGCATCTCGATGCCCTGCGCGATCGCTCCCCGCCACAGGACCGCCGCCGCGCCGCCGATCGGGTGGGGAGAGAACGGGTAGCGGTGTGGATCTCCCCACGGCCAGTCCTGGCCGGCGACCGGCAGCTCGCGCTCGACCTCCTCGTAGTGGGCCTTGAGCTCTGCGTAGGAGATCGGCCAATCCGCTCCTACCCCATCGCGGGTCTGGGTCTCGAAGTCAGAGGGGTGAAAGCGCGGGCAGTAGCCGGCGTAGTGGATCATCGTGCCGCCCACGCCCCGGCCGCAGTTGTTCTTACCCAGCTCGATCGGGTCATCGCCGCCGATCACCCGTTCCTGGGTCCAGTAGAGCTCGTGCGAGCCCGCCTCGTCGGAGACCCAGTCCTCGTCAGGATGCCAGAACGGGCCTGCCTCGATGATCACGATCCGCCAGCCTCGGCGAGCGAGGCGCTGGGCGAGCACCGATCCGCCCGCGCCCGCGCCGACGATGCACAGATCGACCTGCTCGGATTCCGGGTAGCGGGCCATGGTGTCCTGGCCCGGCATGTCGCGGCGGTGGACGTCCAGCAGATAGCGCGAGTCATTGGCCTGCGGGCCGGTCGAGCCCTTGAGAATTCCCCGCAGCCGGCCGTTCACGGCCCCAGCTCCCCGGTGGCGCGAACCGGATCCTCGTCGGTTGCGCCCGGACGCTCGTGGGGCTCCCGGACTCCGATCGGGCCCAGGCGCATGTACCCCTCCGGGTAGGCGGGACCGCCGTAGCCGATCTCGTTCCAGGCCCACGGGTGTGAGTAGAAAGCCGCCAGGATCGCCCGCATGCAGACCGACCACGCGCGTGAGACGTCGAGCTCGTCCCACGCCCCACCGCTCAGCTCGCCTTGCGAGAGCGCGCTCACGATCGCCTCCTGGGTCTCGAGCTCACAAGCGGCGAAGGAGTCATGGCCATAACGGCCGGCGGCGACCTCGTCGAGCCCTCGCAGCACCAGCCGCCACGTGTCGGGATCGCGGGGCATGTCGGCGTAGCGGTAGCCGTCCAGCCGGCCCGACGCCAGCTTGTCGTCGACCATCTCGGCCACCGGCACCCGCGGCTCTACATCCTGCGCGGTGCTGACGTCGCAGAACGCGCGCAGCGTTGGCTCCTCCTGCACGGTGAAGAAGCGCAGTGGACCCGGAGCCTGCAGGCGCGCAGTCACCACCTCGCTGGTGGCCCGGTCCCAGTTCTCGGCGTTCTCTAGCACGTCGTAGTCGGGGTAGCGCCCGATCATCTGCGGTGTCGTTCCCCTGCGCTGACGCGGGAGCCAGGACGGATGGCGTGGCTGTTCATCCGGCCGGCGCTTTGGGAGATGGTCCGGCGCCCGGAGGTCGCGCTTGCCGGCCATCGCTCTTCAGTCCTCGCGGCGCAGCAGCGCCGCGAGCAGCCCCATCGCGCCGACGATCGTCATCAACCCCGGGGCCATGATCGGCGGCCCCATCGGGACGTTGTAGCTGGCTTGCTTGAAGCCGCCCGGGCGCCGGGCCACACCCCGCGCGTGGTAGTACTCGCCCAGCAGGCCGTTGGCGGTGTAGATCAGCGCGGTCACCGGGAGGTATGTCTTGGCCCACTTGCGGCTGAACACCCCCCCGATCCCCGCCACCATCACCGGCGGGGTGACGATGATCGGGCTCCACATCATCTTGTTGCCAAAGCTCGCCCGGTAGTGCTCTAGATAGATTTCCCCGGTCGTCACCGCTGCGGCAAAGGCGGTCAGCCCCGACAGCGAGCGCTCGAAGCGGCCGTGCTCGACGTTTGCCACCCAGCGATCGATGCGGTGCTCGGAGGAGCGCTTGGAGCGACCGGGGGTGGGGTCGGGGGTTGTCATCTCAGCGTCCGGGGAGGAACTCATGGGCCTTCTCCCGGATCGACTCGATCGCCCCTGGGAGCCCGCCCTCGGGGTCGGCGATCACCGACTTCGCAAAGCCCTCGGCTTGCTCGAAGGTGATGTGCGGCGGGAGCGGCGCCTCGTTGGGATCGGTCAGCGCACTGATGATCACCGGCCGGTCCGCGCTCAGCGCCTGGTGCCACGCGTCCTCGATCTCGGCGGACCTGCTCACCTTGATGCCCTTCAGGCCGATCAGCTCCGCGTAGGCAGCGTAATCGACGTAGGGAATCTCCTGGGAGGCCTTGAACTGGGGGTCGCCCTCCATCACCCGCTGCTCCCAGGTGACCTGATTGAGATCCTCGTTGTTGAGCACCAGCACGACAAGCCGCGGATCTGACCACGTCTTGTAGTACTTGGCGGCCGTCAGCATCTCGGCCATGCCGCCCATCTGCATCGCTCCGTCGCCCACCATCGCGATCGACACCCGGCCCGGGTATGCGAACTTGGCGGCGATCGCATAGGGAACCCCCGGCACCATCGTCGCGAGGTTACCCGACAGCATCGCCTTCATCCCGCGCCGGATCCTGATCTGCCGCGCGTACCAGTTGGCGGCCGAACCCGAATCGCTGGAGAGGATCGCGCCGTCGGGCAAGTGGCGCGAGAGCGCCGAGAAGAGCCCCTGCGGACGGATCCGCCCGTCGCGGTCGGCGGGCTGACCCTGGTCGTCCATCAGCCGCCACCAGTCTGCGACGCCCGACTTGATCTCCTCCTGCCACGAGCGATCCTGCTTGTGCTCCAGTAGGGGTAGCAATTCCTTCAGCGACTCCTTGCTGTCGCCCTCCAGGGCGAGATCCATCGGGTAGCGGATGCTCAGCATCCGCCCGAGCAGATCGATCTGGACGGCCTTGGCCTGGCCCTCCTTGGGCAGGAACTCGGAGTAGGGAAAGCTCGAGCCGACCATCAACAGCGTGTCGGCTCCCTGCATCATGTCCCAGCTCGGCTTGGTGCCGAGCAGGCCGATGCTGCCCGTGCAGAACGGCACGTCGTCGGGCACCGCCGCCTTGCCAAGCAGTGCCTTGGCGATCCCCGCCCCCAGTGCGTCGGCGACCGCGATCACCTCGTCGGTGGCGTGCAGCGCACCCTGGCCGACGAGCATCGCCACCTTCTCGCCAGCATTGAGGATGTCGGCAGCCTGCTGGAGCTGGGACTGCTGGGGGATGAGTCGCGGCGCCAGTACCCCACGCCTGAATGGACCGTGTGGGTCTTGTGCGGCTGCTGGGGCACCGCGTCCATGTCCTGAACGTCGGCGGGGACGATCACGCAGGTGACTGTGCGCTGCGCCTGGGCGATCCGCAACGCCCGGTCGATCAAGTGCCGGATCGTCGAGGGCTCGTTGGCCTGCTCGCAGAAGGCCGAGGCGACGTCGCTGTAGAGCTGTAGCAGCTTGACCTCCTGCTGAAAATCGCCTCCGATCGCGCGCACGAACGTCTGCCCGACGATCGCCACTACTGGCTGGTGATCGAGCTTTGCGTCATACAGACCGTTGAGTAGATGGATGGCCCCCGGGCCCGAGGTGGCCATGCAGACCCCGACGCCACCGGTGAACTTGGCGTGCCCGCAGGCCATGAACGCGGCCATCTCCTCGTGGCGGGTCTGGACGAAGCGAAGCTTCTCTTGGTGGCGTCGCAGGGCGCCGAGAATGCCGTTGATGCCATCGCCTGGGAACCCGTAGATCGTGTCCACGTCCCACTCGATCAGGCGCTCACACAGGTTGTCGCCCGCGGTCTTGCCCATCATGCTCTCCTGTCTGTCGTCCGCGTCCGGCCGGTCGTCCGCTTTGGGTTGGCTGGCGCTGCCCGCTCCACCAGAGCGGGCAGCAACCGGGTCAGAGATGCGATACCCCGCCGGCGGTTGAACGTAACCGTTCTTGGGCGGGCTACGCCTGCACTGTCAGCATTCTTACACGGCGAACTGGCGCTCGTGGTCTGCGAACGGGGGATCACGGTCCGTACTCGGAACCAGGGCTACCTCGCACCTCGCACTTCGCACTTCGCACTTCCTACCATCACGGTCATGCTCCTGTCCGTACTCGACCAGTCGCCGATCGCCGAGGGCTCGACCGGTGCCGACGCGCTGCGCAACACAGTCGACCTCGCGCGACTCGCCGAGGAGCTCGGCTACCACCGCTACTGGGTCGCCGAGCACCACGGCGGACCGATGCTCGCGGGGCCCAGCCCCGAGGTGCTGGCCGGACCGATCGCTGCGGCCACCGAGCAGATCAGGGTCGGCAGCGGCGGCGTGATGCTGCCGCACTACAGCCCCCTCAAGGTGGCGGAGTCGTTCACGATCCTCGCGGCGCTCTTCCCCGGCCGGATCGACCTGGGGCTCGGCCGTGCTGCCGGTACCGATCCAATTACGGCGTTCGCGCTCCAGCGCGACCGTGGCCAGCCCGCCCCCGATGACTTCCCTTCCCAGCTCGCAGAGCTGCTCGGGTACCTGGACGACGACCTCCCCGGCGAGCACCCTTTCCGTCATCTCTCGGCCACGCTCCCCGGACGCCCCGAGCTGCCCGTCCCGTGGCTGCTCGGCTCCTCGGCTCAGAGCGCGACGTGGGCCGGCGAGCTCGGCTTGCCCTACGCGTTCGCGGACTTCATCAACCCCAACGGCAGCGAGATCGCCGCCCTGTATCGAGAGCGCTTCGACGCCGCGCGCGATCTGAGCTCGCCCCGGACCGCGGTCGCGGCCTGGGTGCTGTGCGCTTCGAGTGACGAGCAGGCCCGGGAGCTCGCCTCGAGCAGCCAGATGGTGCTCACGCTGCTGCGCCGCGGCAGGCTGATCGCGGTGCCTGCGCCTGCGGAAGCGCTCGCGTTCCTCGCGCGGGCCGGTGAGCCGGGGAACGGGTCGATGCCGGGCCGCGGGCGATCATCGGCTCCCCCGAGAAGGTCCGCGCCGGCATCGAGGAACTGGCGAGCGCGTACGGCGCCGAGGAGGTGATCGTGGTGACGATCACTCACGATCACGGGGCCCGGCGGCGCTCCTACGAGCTGCTCGCCGAGGCGATGGACCTGCAGCCGCGCAGGCTCGCGGCGGCCGGGTCCTGAAGCTGGCGCTCGCGGCAGTTTGAGTCAGCCGATGTTCGATCGCTCCGGCACGGCGCGCCACGCCCGACTGCTCGGCCTCGCACTGCCCACGGGCAGCATCGGCGCAGCGAGCGCCTGAGCCTCGGGCGCATGCTCACCCGCCATCAACGCGAGCCTGATCCACCGGCAGGCCGAAGCGATGCTCGATCTCCTTCACGTCAGCATGCTCCTTGTAGCGCTGGTCGGCATCCGGGTGAGTGAAGAGGACGATCCGGTCGGCATCGAACGTCTCGAGCGCATCTTCGATTGCGTCCAGCGGATCGCTCTCGCCGGTGTCGCCGCTGGCGGCGACACCGGCATCACCGAGCTGGCGGACGGTCCTCCGCCGTACGTCTTCGGCTTTAACGATTGCGTCGTCGGCGTCAGAGAGCCAGAACCGCAGCGCGCTCTTCTGCAGCGCTGGCGCGACTACCATCACTTCGGCGTCCTGCGGCTCGACATCGGTACCAACTGCGTCGCGCAACTGGTCGGCGGAGATCGATTCGCTGGTGAGCACGAGCAGCTTCACGAGATGGCCCCAGCGCGCTTCACGAGATGGCCCCAGCGCGCTTCACGGGATCGCCCTGGTCTAGAAGGCTGGCCGGCTCAGCAGGCCCTTTCGCCTTCGCAGCTATCCGCTCGGTTGACATCTCGCCGGCTCTCCCCCGGAATCGCGCCGCATCAGTGTTTGTCGAAAAGAGCATTGCGCCGAGCAGGCAGGCTACGATATCAGCCTGATGAGATCGTCCCTGAGCTTCGCAATTCCCGTTGCGCCAACAATTCCGGGTCCGCCAACGCCTGTCCCTCCCGGCCCACCCGGTCCGCCTACTCCCGTACCGCCCAGCCCGCGACCGGTTCCGAGGCCGGAACCCATTCCCGGTCCGCCTCTTCCCCCGGATCCGAGCCCGACGCCGATCTGAGCCAGTTCAGGGGCGCAGCGTTCCAAGCTCGTTGTGTCCGAATTGTGCGTTTAGTGCTCTGGTAGGCGCCAGTTGACCCGACGCTCCCACGCGCCGATTCAGCGCAGGAGAGATCGGGCGGAGGGCAAGGCCGGGAGCTTCCCTCCTGACGGTGGAGCGCGCCCTGGTCCCGCTCGCGGGCGCCACAGGCACAGACCAGCGGTGTGGCGGCTGAAACCAGCCGGCGGAGCGACGCCTCTGCCGAGTGAGAGCGCGTCGACGGCTGATGGGCGTCTCTTAAAGCAGACCAGCCGAACTGACGGTCTAACATTCCCACGCAGCAGAGCAACCAGGTCCAACGTCTAACAGGGAGGATCCATGCAAGACGATAAGCAGGACAGCGAGAGCAGTGAGGAGTCAAAGCGCCGGGACGAGGTATTCCACGACGAATCGCCCGGGGGCGGCGAGATCGGCGGTGGCGCTGGCGGTCTCGGCGGGGGGGAGCCTGGTGGCTCGCAAGGCGACCCTTGGGCTCCGCAGCAGGGCGTAGATAAGAGCGGCGGCGCCGGTCGCTCGCAGGACGATGAGGGCGGTGGCGAGAAAGGCAGTGAGAGCGGCGGCTACGGTGGCCAGGGCGGCTCAGGCGACTGATCCGGCGAAACCGCTCGCCCCGTGACCTAAGTGGGCGTGCCCTCGCACAGAGCGTTGGCACGCCCACATCTCGGTCAGTCGTGGTGCTCCCAGCGGCGTCGCTGGCGGCGTTCGTGCAGGTATTCCGCGGGGAGCTTACGTTGTAGTTCGTCCTGCTCGCCCTCCTCGAGGCCGTCGAATTCGAGCATCGAGAGCATCTGCCCGACCTTCATTGCCGCCCCGCGCATCTGTCCAAGCTGGTCGACGAGCTGATGAACGAGCGCCGCGGTCCGCTCGCTATGGGCGGCGGCCGCCCGCTGGGGCGTCCGGCGGCAGATTTCCCGCCTCGAGCGGCGCATCGTCGGGCTGCGCACGCATCAACCGGAGGCTAGCGCGACGAGATGAGCGCCAACGATGCCTCAGCAGGCCCTTCCTGCAATTACAGTGCGCCCGGCAGGATTTGAACCTGCGACCTTTCGCTCCGGAGGCGAACGCTCTATCCCCTGAGCTACGGGCGCGTAGCGTTCCGCCGTAAGGGGAACGATGCGATGAGCTTATCGTGGAGATTGTGATTCTTTCAGACACGCACCTGCCGCGTGGGAGCCGGCGGCTTCCCGAGAGCCGGCGGACTGACAGACCGTGGCGACTGCGCTGGCCGGCTGTTGGGCCGACGGGACTGACAGACTCGCGCGCCGATGGATCTCTCGATCTTCTTTGCCGGCACCGCCGGCTCGATCCCGACCCCGCGCCGCGGTCTGCCGGCGCTGCTCGTGCGGCGCGGCGGCGATCGAATCCTGTTCGACTGTGGCGAGGGAACTCAGCGCCAGCTCGTGAGCACCGTCGGTTTGACCGAACTGACCGAGGTCTTCCTGACCCACTTCCACGCAGACCACTGGCTCGGGCTTCCGGGACTGCTGAAGACGTTTGACCTGCGGGGCCGCGAGCGGCCCTTGACCATCCACGGGCCGCCCGGCCTGCAGGAGCTCCTGACGCTCGCGCTGCGGTTGGCCGGGCGCGTGAAGTTCGAGCTTGCGCTCGTCGAGCTGGCCCCCGGGCAGTTGCTCGAGCGTGACGGGTACGCCATCGCGCCGTTCCCCGTTGCTCATCGGGGGGCGGCATTCGGGTACGTGTTGTTCGAGCACGAGCGCCCGGGCGTGTTCGACCCGGAGGCCGCCGTCTGTCTTGGCCTTGCTCCCGGACCCGAGTTCGGTCGTGTGCAGCACGGCGAGACGATCAGGGGCGTGATCCCGAGCCAGGTGATGGGGCCGCCACGGCCGGGACGAAAGCTCGTGATCTCGGGCGATACGACGCCGTGTGCGGCGCTCGGCGTCGCGGCGCACGACGCCGACCTGCTGATCCACGAGGCGACGTTCGCAGACGAGGAGCGCGATCGTGCGGCGCAGACAGGCCACTCGACGGCCGCTCAGGCAGCCGCTGCCGCCCGCCAGGCGCGGGTGCGGATGCTCGCGCTGACGCACATCTCGAGCCGCCATCCCGCGCGGCTGCTCCGCGTGGAGGCGCGCGCGGGGTTCACAAACACGGTCACACCCCGGGACTTCGACACGATCGAGATTCCGTTCCGCGAGAACGGTGAGCCTAGGCTGCTGGGCTGGGACGCCGGCGCGCGTGAGCAGGAGCCGGCGCCCGAGCAGGAGCCGGCACCCGAGCAGGAGCCGGGAACCGAGCGGAGCGCCGACACCGTTGCATGAGCTTCGGCAGGCGCCGGCCCAGCATCCAGAGACGCACATATCTCGACAGTCGGTGCCCTTCGAACGTCCACTGTCGCACCTGTGTCGTTATCCGCGCGCTCTACGACAATCGAGGCTCCGGAAGGATCGAGTGTCGAGCTCTGACCCGCGCTGCGCCGGAATACCGTTGACGGCGACCCCGTTTGCTACATCGATGCCCTCGAGTTACGCCGCTGGGCCGGCCTGGCGCTGAACATCGTGGACGCCGACCCCGTTGCTACGCTCCGGTAGTCGGTCCCTTTAACCGGGTCCAGCGAGGCCAGGAAGGAGCATGTTGCAAGTCACCACGGTCGCCTTGGACCGCGACGATATCCGCCGCACGCTCGTGCGGATAGCACACGAGATCGTCGAGAAGAACCCTGATGGGAGGGTGGCGCTGGTGGGCATCCACCGGCGCGGAGCGGTGCTCGCCCAGCGCCTCCACGCTCTCACGAGCGAGCTGCTCGAGCTCGCCGTTCCTCTCGGCGACGTCGACATCTCCTTCTATCGCGACGATTTCTCGATCCGGCCCAGCGCACCGGTCGTTCTCGCGACGCACCTCGAGTTCCCGGTGGACGGCCGCACGATCGTGATCGTGGACGACGTGCTCTACACCGGACGGACCGTGCGAGCGGCGATCGACGCGATCTTCGATTACGGTCGCCCGGCTCGTGTCCAGCTCGCGGTGCTCGTTGACCGGGGGCATCGCGAGCTGCCGATCCGGCCCGACTACGTCGGAAAAAACTTGCCTACCTCGCAGGACCAGCGCGTCAACGTCGGCGTGCAAGAGATCGACTCCTGTGACGAGGTGACGATCGGACCCGCCGCCGAGCACACGATCGGCGCGGCCGGACCCGGCGCTGGCGATAGGACACCCGCTTGAGCCTGCGACTGGATACGGGCAGGCACCTGATCTCGATCGACGATCTCGATCGCTCCGGGATCGAGCGGATCCTCGATCGCGCTGAATCCTTCGCGGAGGTGTCGGGGCGGGAGATCAAGAAGGTGCCTGCGTTGCGGGGACGGACGATCGTCAACCTCTTCTACGAGGCGAGCACGCGAACCAGCTCCTCGTTCGAGCTCGCCGCCAAGCGCCTGTCAGCCGACGTTGTCTCAGTCCGCTCGATCGGATCGAGCGCCGAGAAGGGCGAGTCGCTCAAGGACACCGTGCAGACGTTGTCAGCGTATGACCCCGCGGCGATCGTGATCCGCTCGCCCTACGCCGGCGCCGCGCAACTGGTCGCCGGCTGGACGCCCGCATCGGTGATCAACGCTGGCGACGGCAAGCACGAGCATCCGACCCAAGCGCTGCTCGACGTTTTCACCCTGCGCCGCAGGCTCGGCGCGCTCGACGGCGTCCGGATCTGGATCGTCGGCGACGTGCTGCACTCGCGCGTGGCGCGCTCGAACATCCTAGCGCTCGGGCGCATGGGGGCAAGCGTCACCGTCGCCGGGCCACCAACGCTGATCCCGAGAGAGATCCAGGCGCTCGGGTGCGAGGCGACCGCGACCCTCGATCGGCTGCACGAAGCCGAGGTCGTCTACGTGCTGCGCATGCAGCACGAGCGGATGTGCGAGTCGTTCGTACCCTCCCTGCGCGAGTACGCCGCCCGCTACCAGGTCAATGCCGCGCGGCTGAAGCCGGGTCAGCTCTTGATGCATCCCGGCCCTGTCAATCGGGGCGTCGAGTGCTCGGCGCAGGCAATCGACTCGTCGCAGTCGCTGATCGGCGAGCAGGTCAAAGCCGGCGTCGCGGTTCGGATGGCTGTCCTCTACGAGCTGCTCGCCGGCTCGCCCTTGCTGGCCGGGGTGGCCGGGGTGGCGGCGGTGGCATGACCCACACCGACCAGCATCGACTCGCATGACCCACATCGCCCCGACCACCAATGCCCAGCAACCGCAGCTCTTCCAGTGCCTGCGTCCTCCCGCCGAGCTCCTGATCCGCTCCGCGCACGTCCTGGACCCGCGCACCCGGCTCGACGGACCTCACGACATCCTCGTCCGTGCAGGCGTAATCGCCGAGCTAGGGGAGCCTGGATCGCTGACCGCGCCCCCCGGGGACGAGCACTTCGACATCTTCGACGGGGCCGGTATGCACGCATTTCCCGGCTTTGTTGACCCTCACGTGCACCTCCGGGCACCCGGTCAAGAGTACAAGGAGGACATCGAGACTGGCACCGCCGCCGCGGCGGCGGGCGGCTTCTGCGCCGTGGTCGCGATGCCAAACACCACGCCCGTGGTGGACGATGCCGCCGTCCTGCGGTCGCTGATCGACACCGCCAGCCGCAGAGCGCAGGTCCAGGTTGGCTTCCTCGCCTCGATCACGCGCCGGCTGGCAGGTGACGAGCTGACCGAGATGGCCGAGCTGCGCGACGCCGGTGCGCTCGGGTTCACCGATGACGGAAAGCCGGTCGCGTGTGCCGGCATCCTGCGCAAGGCGCTCCAGTACCAGCGATTGTGCGGGGGAGTGATCGCCCTGCACGAGGAGGACCCGACGCTGTCAGCCGACGGCGTGATGCACGAGGGGGCGATCTCTACCCGGCTTGGGTTGTCAGGCATCCCCTCCGTGTCGGAATCGACGATGGTGGCGCGCGACGCGGCGCTCGCGCGCTATGAGGGCGCCCGCGTCCATTTTCAGCACCTGTCCTGCATCGAATCTGTGCACGCGCTCGCGTCAGCCAAGCACGCCGGCGCGCTCGTGACCGGCGAGGTCTGCCCTCACCACCTGACCCTCACCGATGATCTCGTCAGGACCCTGGACAGCCGCTTCAAGATGAACCCGCCGCTGCGCACCGAGGCCGATCGCCGCGCGCTCGTACAGGCGCTGGCAGACGGCGTCATCGATTGCGTAGCCACCGATCACGCGCCCCACGCCCGCCACGAGAAGGAGGTTCCCTTCGAGCAGGCGCCGATGGGGACCACGGGCCTGGAGACGGCCTTTGCCGCCCTCTACACCGAGCTCGTGCTGCCGGGCGAGCTGGAGCTAGAGACCGTCGTGGGGCGGATGACGGCGGGAGCGGCGCTGTACGACCTTCCAATTCCGAGGATCGCGATCGGAGAGCCGGCCAACCTGTGCATCGCCGATCTGGGCGCGAAGTTCGAGGTGGGCGCCAAAGGCTACGTGAGCCGGTCGGCGAACTGCTGCTTTCACGGGCGCACGCTGCACGGTCGCATCGTGCTGACCGTTGCTGGCGGTGCCATCGCATTCAGGGAACGAATGCTGACGGTCGCCGGCCCGGACCGCATGAGCGAGGCGACCGCATGAGCGAGGCGACCGCATGAGCGAGGCGACCGCATGAGCGAGGCGACCGCTTATGTCCTGCTCGAGGACGGAACGCGCTTTGACGGGGTCGCCTGCGCCGCGGACGGGCACGCGGTAGGCGAGATCGTCTTCACCACCTCGATGTCCGGCTATCAGGAGGCGATGAGTGATCCCAGCTACGCGGGTCAGCTCATCACCTTCACCTACCCCCAGATTGGCAACTACGGCACCTGCACCGACGCGATGGAATCCGACCGCGTCCACGCCCGCGCCGCCATCATGCGTGCGGCGGTGGACCGCGAGGACGCTCCTGGCGCCCAGCGCGGATGGCTTTCGTGGCTGACCGACTGCGGTATCCCGGCGATCAACGAGCTTGACACGCGCGCGCTCGTGCGCCACATTCGCGCGCGGGGGGCGATGCGCGGGGGCCTCTTCCCGATGCGCCTGCCAGAGACCCGGGCGCGCGAGCTGATCGAGCAGGAGCCGCCGATGCTCGGCGTGGACCTGGTCCGTGGGCTCACGCCCGCTTACGCCCGCGTGCTCGCGCCTTCGCACCCCGAGGAGGTCACACCCCGGTACGCCCGTGAGGTCACCGGGGCGGCGCCGATCACGATCGATGGCGAGCGCAGGGGCTTGCGAATCGCGATCCTGGATACGGGAGTGAAGGTCTCGATCGTGCGCAACCTGCTAGCGCGCGGGAGCACCGTCGAGCTTCATCCGTGCACCGCAGGGCCCGGTGCGCTGCTCGCAAACGACCCCGACGCTGTCTTTCTGGCCAACGGCCCCGGCGATCCGGCGGCGCTCGATTACATCGTGCAAACGGTGCGCGCGCTGGTCGGCCGGCTGCCGGTGTACGGCATCTGCCTAGGCCATCAGCTCCTGTGCCGTGCCGTCGGCCTTCAGACCTACAAGCTTCCCTTCGGCCACCACGGTGCCAACCACCCGGTCAAGGACCTGAGCACTGGGCGTACCGAGATCACGAGCCAGAACCACGGCTTCGCAGTGCTCGGGTCCGACGGCTCAAAGACGATCGACGGCGATGAGCCGGTTGGCTGGGAGACGGACTTCGGCGCCGCGGAGCTGACCCACATCAACCTCTATGACCGCACCGTCGAGGGGCTCGTGCTGAGGGACGTGCCCGGTGCCGCCGTCCAGTATCACCCGGAGGCCGGGCCTGGTCCTCATGACGCGCTGCACCTGTTCGACCGCTTTATCGACGAGATCGCGAAATCACGGGCGGCCGGGCCGCGCCGCCTATAAGAGAATGCCTCGTCGCGACGATCTCCACAAGATCCTCTTGATCGGCTCGGGCCCGATCGTGATCGGACAGGCGGCCGAGTTCGACTACTCGGGTACGCAGGCGTGCAGGGTGCTACGGGAGGAGGGCTACGAGGTGGTGCTGGTCAACTCCAACCCCGCGACGATCATGACCGACCCCGAGGTCGCGACGAGCACCTACATCGAGCCGCTGCTGCCGGGCCCGGTCACGCAGGTGATCGAGCGCGAGCAGCCCGAAGCGCTGCTGGCGACGGTCGGCGGACAGACGGCGCTGAACCTGGCCAAAACGCTGCACGAGAGTGGAACGCTGCAGCGTCATGGGGTGGAGCTGATCGGCGCTGACTACGGCGCGATTGCCCGCGCCGAGGACCGCGAGCTCTTTCGTGAGACGATGAACACGGCTGGGCTACGGGTCCCGGACAGCGCGATCGCCCACAACCTCGCCGATGCGCGTGCCGCGGTGTCACGGATCGGCTTGCCGTTGATCGTCAGGCCCGCGTTCACCCTCGGCGGCGGCGGCGGCGGGATCGTGCGCTCCGAGGCCGAGCTGTGCACAATCGTGGGGGGCGGCCTGCAGGCATCGCCGATCGGCCAGGTGCTGCTGGAGGAGTCGGTCCTGGGCTGGGGGGAGTTCGAGCTGGAGGTGATGCGAGACAGCGCCGACAACGTGGTGATCGTCTGCTCGATCGAGAACCTCGATCCGATGGGCGTGCACACCGGTGACAGCGTCTGCGTCGCTCCCCAGCAGACGCTGAGCGACAAGCAGTATCAAGCTCTGCGCGACCAGGCGATCGCGGTGATCCGCGCGGTTGGAGTGCAAACCGGTGGGTCCAACGTCCAGTTCGCGGTCAACGCGGAGACGGATGAGATCGTCGTGATCGAGATGAACCCGCGTGTGTCGCGCTCCAGCGCCCTGGCGAGCAAGGCGACCGGGTTCCCGATTGCCAAGATCGCCGCCCGGCTGGCTGTCGGCTACACCCTGCAGGAAATACCTAATGACATCACCAAGGCGACGCCCGCGAGCTTTGAGCCGGCGATCGACTACTGCGTCGTCAAGTGGCCGCGGTTCGCGTTCGAGAAGTTCCCCGGTGCGCAGGCGGCCCTCAGCACGCAGATGAAGTCAGTGGGAGAGGCGATGGCAATCGGGCGCACCTTCAAGCAGGCGTTCGCCAAGGCGCTGCGCTCGCGGGAGCTCGACTCCCGGGTGCACTGTCCCGCCGACACCGAGGCGTTGCTGACGCTGGTGCAGGCGCCCGGGCCCGACCGCTTCGATCACCTGCTGGAAGCGCTGCGACGGGGCGCAGGCGTGCAAGAGCTCCACCGGCGCACGAGCATCGACATGTGGTTCCTGCACGAGCTGGCCGAGCTGGTCGCGGATCCAGAGGCACCGTTCACGGGACCGCGTACGTTCAAGTCGGTTGACACCTGCGCCGCGGAGTTCGAGGCTCGCACGCCGTATTACTACTCCGCGTGGGAGCGCCCGCGGCGGGGCCGGGGAGGCGGCGGTGGCGGTCACGAAGGCGATCACGACGATCACGACGATCACGAGGTCGAGCGCGGGGAGCGCCCGAGCGTGGTGATCCTCGGGTCGGGTCCCAACCGGATCGGCCAGGGGATCGAGTTCGACTACTGCTGCGTGCACGCTGCGCAGACCGTGCGCGAGCAGGGCCGCGACGCGGTGATGATCAACTGCAACCCGGAGACCGTCTCGACCGATTACGACACCTCCGACCGGCTGTACTTCGAGCCGCTGACGCTCGAGGACGTGCTCGGCGTCTGCGCGGTGGAGAAGCCCGAAGGGGTGGTCGTCCAGTTCGGGGGCCAGACGCCGCTGAAGCTCGCCGCGGGCCTGCATGCCGCGGGCGTCCCGATCCTCGGCACGAGCATCGACGCGATCGACCTCGCCGAGGATCGCTCCCGCTTTGGGGCGCTGCTCGATCGGCTCGGCTACCAGGCGCCGCCGTACGCCACCGCTCACTCCGCGGCGCAAGCACTCGAGCGCGCCTGCGAGGTCGGCTTCCCGCTGATCGTCCGTCCCAGCTACGTGCTCGGGGGCCGCTCGATGGAGATCGTCTACAGCCCCGAAGGGCTGAAGGAGTATCTGGAGCGTGTCGGGTCCGAGCCCGGCGTGGCCATTTATCTCGACCGCTTTCTGGAGAGCTCGATCGAGGTCGACGTCGACGCCCTGTGCGACGGGGACACCGCTGCCGGAGGGGGTGGTCAGGTGTGGATCGCGGGGGTGATGCAGCACGTCGAGGAGGCGGGCATCCACTCAGGCGACTCGGCGTGCGTGCTACCGCCGCACGCGCTGGGGGTGCAGATGCTCGAGCAGATTCGCGCCCAGACGCAGGGCATCGCGCGGGCGCTCGGCGCCGTGGGCCTGCTCAACGTCCAGTTCGCGATCCACGGCGTCGACGGGCTGCACGTGATCGAAGCCAACCCGCGGGCGTCCCGGACGGTGCCGTTCGTGTCAAAGGCGATTGGCCTCCCGCTCGCCAAGCTCGCCTGCCGGATCCTGCTCGGCGCGCGAATCGCCGACCTGGATCTGCCCGATCCGGCGGCCCTGCCGACCGCCACCTCGGACGGCTACGTCTGCGTCAAGGAGGCGGTGCTGCCCTTCAACCGCTTCACCGGCGCGGACTCGCTGCTCGGCCCGGAGATGCGCTCGACCGGCGAGGTGATGGGGATCGCCCGCGACTTCCCGACCGCGTTCGCCAAGGCTCAGGCGGCGGCCGGATCGAAGCTGCCGAGCGCGGGAACCGTGTTCATCACCGTGGCCGACGGCGACAAGCCCGCGGCGACCGGCGTGGCCACGGTGCTGCACGACGCCGGCTTGAGGATCGTCGCCACGCGCGGCACGGCCGAGGCGATCCGCGGCATGGGTATCCCGGCGCAGACGATCAACAAGATCGGGGAGGATTCTCCGCACGTGGTCGACTGGATCGAGCAGGAGAAGGTGGACCTCGTGATCAACACCCCGGTTGGGACTGGCGCACGCAGCGACGGATACGAGATCCGATCGGCGGCGGTGGCGCGTGGGATTCCGTGCATCACGACGATGGCGGGTGCGATGGCGGCGGCACTTGGGGTTGCCGCCGCCAGCCGAGGCGAGCCCGAGGTGCTTTCGCTGCAGGAGATCCACGCCGGCGGCGGCGTACGTTGAGCGCTGTGTGAATCACTCAGCTCGCAAACAGCGGCTTTTCAGGTGCGGCTTCCACGACACGTGAAGGCCCTGCAAACCGTGCTATTTGGCGCAACCATGCTCGATGATGCTCAACCTCAGGTCGAGGTCGAGTCAAATTGCGCCGGTGGCCCTTGATCGCCCGGCCTCAAGATGTATAGTCGCGCCGATGCCGCCGATGCCGCCGGTCAGCGAATCGCCCGCAAAAGCCGTCGCCGCGCCGGAACGCTCGCTCGTCCAGCGCATGGAAGCGCTGGCCCGTGCGAACGACATACGCAGCCGGCGGGCGCAGCTCAAGCGCGACCTGAAGGGTGGCCGCCAGCCGATCCACGAGCTGCTGCTCGCGCCCCCGGAGTATTTGGAGACCGCCAAGGTCTTCGATCTGCTGCTCGCGGTTCCCAAGTACGGGCGCGTGAAGGTGCAGAAGGTTCTCTCTCAGTGCAGGATCTCTCCGAGCAAGACGATCGGTGGTCTCTCCGAGCGTCAGCGCGGCGAGCTGGTTGCACTTCTGCGCCGTCGCTAGGAGCGCAGGTCGCTCTCGCCTCTACAGGTGCGCAGCTGTGCGAGTGAGCGTTGATCCGGCTGACCGTGGCACAGGTGCTCGTCATTACCGGGCCCTCCGGGGTGGGAAAGGGCACGCTGATCCGCGGTCTGCTCGAGCGTCTCCCAGAATTGGAGCTCTCGGTCTCGGCCACGACGCGCCGGCCGAGACCGGGTGAGCGCGAGGGCTCCGACTATCACTTCTTGACAGTTGATGAGTTCGATCGGCACGTGGCGGCCGGGGACTTTGTCGAGCACGCCGCCTACTCCGGGCACCGGTACGGCACGCTGCGCTCAGAGCTCGAGCGCCGCTTGAACGCCGGGGTGCCCCTGGTGCTGGAGATCGAGGTTCAGGGGGCCCGTCAAGTTCGGGTCTCGCTGCCCGAAGCGACCGCGGTCTTCATCGCGCCACCCTCGCGCGAGGCGCTCCGTGCACGGCTGGTCGGCCGCGGCACCGACGACGCCGATCAGGTCGACGAGCGGATGCGAACCGCCGAGCGAGAGCTCGAGGCTCAGCCGGAGTTCGCACACGTGGTCGTCAACGACCGCCTGGAGCAGGCGACAAACGAGTTGGTCGTGATCGTTCGGGGCGCGCTGGGGCCATGCTGAGGAAGGATCGCGCCGACCAGCCCCTACCCGCACGCTACGCTTAACGGACTCCAACCGCAAAGGACGCCCAGACCTTGATCTCCCCCCGCATCGACAAGCTGCTCGAGCACGTGGACTCCGACTACGCGAGCGTGATCGTTGCCGCCAAGCGCGCGCGCCAGATCAACTCCTACTACCACAACCTCGGCGAGGGGACGTTCGACGAGTTTCCGCCGCCGATGATCGAGACGCACTCCAAGAACTACCTGACGATCGCGCTGGAGGAAGTCGCCCACGGCAAGTTGAAGTACCGCTACCGGTAGGCGAGCACCGTGGCCCGGTTGCTCCTCGGCGTGAGCGGCGGGATCGCGGCCTACAAGGCGCTCGAGACCGCCCGCCTGGCGGTCAAGGCCGGTCACAGCGTCCGCGTGATCCAGACCCTGGCGAGCGAGCGCTTCGTGGGGGCCACGTCGTTTGAGGCGATCACCGGAGCGCCGGTCATGACCAGCGAGTTCGAGCCCGACTCGGCACGCGGCGCGTATCCGGGCGAGCCCCTTCCCGAGCGTGTCCCGATCAACCACCTGGCGCTGGTGGCGCGGGCCGAGCTCTATCTGATCGCTCCCGCCAGCGCCAACACGCTCGCCAAGCTCGCGCACGGCCTGGCGGACAACCTCTTGAGCACTGCGGCGCTGGCAGCGCGGTGCCCGGTCGCGGTGGCGCCAGCGATGAACGACCGTATGTATTTGCACGCGGCCACGCAGGCCAACCTGGCGTTGCTGGCGGCGCGCGGGGTAACGGTGATCGGGCCCGGCGAAGGCGAGCTGGCGTCCCACGGCGAGCTCGGCTTCGGAAGGCTCGTGGAGCCCGCCGCGCTGCTTGGAGCCTGCGAGCGACTGCTTAGCGCGCCCACGATGTCCGGGCTCCGAGTGCTGGTCACCGCCGGCGGGACGCGTGAGCCGATCGACAGCGTGCGCTTCATCGGCAACCGCTCCTCGGGACGGATGGGCTTTGCGCTCGCCGCCGAGGCTGCTCGCCGCGGCGCGGAGGTGACGTTGATCGCCGCCAACGTCTCGCTGGCTCCTCCACCGGGTGTACGAGTGCGCAGCGCGGGCACCGCCCAGGAGCTCGCGCGCGCGTGCAACGAGGAGCTCGGCGCCTGGGACCTGTTGCTGATGGCTGCCGCGGTCGCCGACTTTCGCCCGTCCAGCCCGGTGCATGGCAAGCTGAGCAAGGATGCGGGCGTGCCGGTGATCGAGCTCGAGCCCACCCCCGACGTGCTGAGCGGGCTGGCCGCGCGCCGGCGCCCGGGACAAGTCATCGTCGGATTCGCCGCCGAGCACGGCGAGCACGGCGTGGAGCACGCCCGCGCCAAGCTGAAGCGCAAGGTGCTCGATGCCGTCGTCGTCAACGATGTCTCGCGCCCTGAGATCGGGTTCGATGCGACCGAGAACGAAGTGACCATCATCTCGGGCGATCCCAACGATGAGCGCCACGTCCCTCGGGCCAGCAAGGAGCGCGTCGCACAGGCAGTGCTAGACGACGTGCAAAGACGGCGCGATCGCAAAGTGCCCTCAGAGACCTCGCAGCCAGCTAATGGAACCCTCCGAGCGCATACCCCTCGCGCCGCACGAGCCTGACGCCTGCGCCGCGCTCGCGCGGCGCCTGGCGGCCAATGTCTCGCGCGCCGTACAGGTTGCACCCGAGACCTTGACACACCTGCTGGTCGCGCTCCTGGCCGAGGGGCACGTGCTGGTCGAAGACTTCCCCGGCGTTGGCAAGACGGCTCTGGCGCGGGCGCTGGCGCGCTCGGTGGACTGCCAGTTCGCGCGCGTGCAGTGCACCTCGGACCTGCTCCCAGCCGATGTCGTCGGGGCCAACGTCTACGACCAGCGCGAGCAGCGCTTCGAGTTCCGCCCCGGCCCTGTGTTCGCCAACATCGTGCTCGTGGACGAGATCAACCGGGCCTCCCCCAAGACGCAGTCGGGCCTGCTCGAGTGCATGCAGGAGCGTTGTGTCACCGTCGACGTGCACACCCACGAGCTGGCGCGCCCCTTCCTGGTCCTCGCGACCCAGAACCCGATCGAGTACGAGGGCACCTATCCCTTGCCCGAGGCACAGGTCGACAGGTTCATGATCCGGATCTCGCTCGGCTACCCCGAGCCGGCTGCCGAGGCGGGGATGCTCGCCGACCACGAGGCGGGCGACAAGGTGCTGGCGCTGGCACCCGTCGCCACGGCGAGCGAGCTGCTCGGGGCCCAAGACGCGGCCGCGCGCGTCTATGCCGCCAAGCCGCTGCGCGACTACGTGGTCAAGCTCCTGTGGCGCACGCGCGAGGATCCTCGCGTGGACCTGGGGGCCAGTCCCCGCGCGGGGCTGATGCTGCTGCGTGCGGCCAAGGCGCACGCGATGCTGCATGGACGCGACCACGCGCTCCCCGACGACGTCCAGGCGCTCGCCGAGCCCGTCCTCGCCCACCGTCTGGCCCTTTCCCCCGAGCTCGCCCGCGGTGCCGCGCGGGATGTGGTGCTCGAGGCAGTCGCCTCGGTACGCGCGCTGTGATCCTCAAGCGCGCGGGCGCGACGGCGATCGCCGGCGCGGCGCTGACGCTCATGGCCTTCGTGTTCGGCGCAGCCCCGCTGTTCGTTCCCGGGATCGCCTTCTTGGCGCTCGGTCTCTGTGCGCCAGGATGGGTGTGGCTGAGCCTGCGCGGGGCGAGCGTCGAGCGCCGCCTGGGCGCTGAGCGGGTGATCGAAGGCGAGCCAATCGAGGCGAGCATCGGGGTCCGTCGCGGGCGCCTGGCGCCGGGCGGCGCCGGCCTCGAGGTCCACGATCCGCTCGCGGAGGCCCCCATACGGATGAGAAAGGCTGGGCGGGCGCGGGGGCGTACCCACACCATAACCTTGACTGCTCGCTTTGAGGGCCGCGGAAGCCGGGACCTGGCGCCACCGTCGATCGCGTCCACCGACGCCCTGGGGCTCGCGCGTGCGGTGCGATCCGGGGTCCAGCCCAGCCAGGAGCTGCTCGTGCTCCCGCGCACCGAGCCGGTGCGCCGGAGCGCGATCGAGAGTGCGGGCCGCGCGGGGCCCGCCGGCCCGGACGCCCTCGTGCGGGCTGAGCTGCTGGCAGCCGTAGAGGTCGACGGGCTGCGCCCTTACCGCCCCGGGACGCCTGCCTCGAGGATCCACTGGTCAGCGCTCGCGAGGGGCGCCGGCCTGCTCGAGCGCCGGCTGGCCCCCGAGGAGGACTTCCGCCCGCTCGTAGTCCTCGACGCGCGCGGGTCGGGGCCGCCCGAGCACCTCGACGCGGCCGTACGCGCGGCCGCGTCGCTGACCCTGGCGCTCGCGCGCACGCGCGGCTGCGCGCTGCTGCTCGGAGGCGATCGCCGGCCGATCGCCGTCGATCGCGGCCTGGCGGGTTGGCCCGGGGCCCACGCGCGCCTGGCGCTGGTGCAGGGGGGGACCGGCGCGCAGGCGCCGGCCTTAGGCCGCGTGTGGGCGGGTCAGCCTGCGTGCGTCTTCTATGTCGCGGCGCAGGCGCCGGGGCGCCTGCCCCAAGCGCTCCAGACCGCGAGCGCGCGCGGCGCCGTTGCGCTCGTGCTCCCACAGCCGCTCAGCCCTCAGACGCCCGCGGCGCCGAGCTTTGCGCTCTCGGGCTGCCGCGGCTTCGTGCTCGCGCGCCGTGCCCACGGGCCGGCGCGCGAAGGGATCGCTCACGAGAGCGCGCGCGCGGCATGAGCAGCGGCGTGCGGGTCGCGGTGCTCGGCCGCCAGGCCCCACCGTGGGTGCGCCCGAGATCGGCGGGCGCGTGCGATCGCCCGCTCGTGCGGCTAGTGACGTTCGCCGCGCTTGCCTGCTTCGGACTGCTGCGCTGGGGAACGCTGCTGAGCCCTGACCCCGGTTGGCGCTTGCTCGCGTTGCTGGGGATCGCACTCGCGCTCGCCGCGGGGGCCCCCGCGCTGCGCACTCGCAGCCGTACGGCGGCCATGGCGGGCGTGGTGGCGGCCGTGCTCGCGGTGCTCGCGGTCGCGGGCGTCCCGCTCGCCTGGATGGTGCACCTGCGCGTCGCGGATGCCGCGCAGGCCGTGGGCCATGGTCTCGCCGCGCTGCCGCGCGTGCTCTTGCCCTACATCGGGATCAACGAATGGGTCAGGATCGTGATCCTGCTTGGCGCCGGTGTGCTGCTGCTCGATGCAGGGCTGCTGCTCGCGTTCGCCCCCAAGGCGCTTGGCGACCTGCGCCGGGCCGGCGCGGCGCTGCCCCTGATGGCGCTCGCGGTGGTGCCGAGTACCTTGATCCGCCCGCACCTGCCCTACGTGCAGGGACTCGTCCTGTTCGGCCTGCTCGCCGCATTCACCTGGGGCGAGCGGGTGCGGGGCCCGCAGGTGGCCGGTGCGATCACGGTTGCCGCCCTAGCGGGCGCTGGCGCGGCGCTGGCCTCGCCGGGGCTCGACCAGCGCCGTCCGTGGGTGAACTACGAAGCCCTCGCCGGCACGCTCTCCCCGGGGCAGGCCGAGACGTTCGACTGGTCCCAGAGCTACGGGCCGATCGATTGGCCACGCCTCGGACGCGATGTGCTCGAGGTGCGCGCGGCCCACCCCGACTACTGGAAGGCGCAGGACACCGAGCGCTTCGATGGCAGCGCGTGGACGCAGGGACCCGAAGAGCTCGGGGCGCGGGTCCCCGGCCCTCCCCCGGATTCTCTCAGGCGCTTCACCCAAACCATTGAGGTGACGATCGGAGCGCTGCGCACGACGGACGTGATCGCTGCCGGCTCGGCGTCGGCGCCCGCACACGTGTACCAGGGCGTCGTCCCGGGCCTCAGCCCAGGAACCTGGACGGCCGACTCGGAGCTCGGGCCCGGGGACAGCTACACGGTTAGCACGTACTCCCCCCGTCCGACTCCCGCCGAGCTGGCCACGGCCGGCGGCGGCGGAGACTACCCCGAGCAGGCGCTGATCGGCGAGCGCGCGATCTCGCTGCCGCAGAGCTCTCAGGCGGCCGGCTCGGCCAGCCCGGGTGGCTCGGCCGGCCCGGGTGGGCCGTCCAGCCCGGCTGGGCCGTCCAGCCCGGCTGGCTCGTCCAACTCGGTGCTCGCCCCCTTGGTCGCGTTCGCGCCGTTTCACTCGCGCGCCCGGGTGCAGAGCGTGATCGGGCCCTCCGGGGGCGACGGGACGAAGCTCATCGAATCCTCTCCCTACGCCCGCGCGTTCGCGCTCGCCAGCCGTCTGGAGCGCCGGGCCCCGACGCCGTACGCGTTCGTCCTGAGCGTGGAAGGCTACCTGAGCTCATCCCACGGCTTTCGCTACGACGAGGACCCGCCCCCGAGCACGTATCCGCTCGAGACCTTTCTCTTCAAGAGCAAGCTCGGCTACTGCCAGCAATTCTCGGGTGCGATGGCGCTGCTGCTGCGCATGGGCGGGATTCCCGCGCGCGTGGCAGCTGGCTTTACCACCGGCACCTACGATCAGGCCAGCCACCAGTGGGTAATCAGCGATCTGGATGCCCATTCGTGGGTCGAGGCGTGGTTCCCCCGCTACGGGTGGGTCCGCTTTGACCCCACGCCGGCGGCGGCACCCGCCCGCGGGGGCGGCCTGGCCCCGGCGGTGCTGCGCGGGAGCGCGGTCGCAATCCCGCCTGCCGCGCCTGCGCGGCGACGGGACTTCCCGGTGCGGACGGCGGCCTCTGGCCGGCACCTGGCGGGCACGGGTGGCGGGGCCGGCGGTTCGGGTTGGGTGCTCCCCGTGGTCTTGGGCGCGATCATCGTGGTCCTCGGGGCGGCGATGGCGCTCGCACTGAGGGCGATCGGGCGCCGGAGGCCAGCGAGCAGCGAAGAGCTGGTGGCCGAGCTGGAGCGTGCCCTGGCGCGCTGCGGGGAACCGGCTGGCGCCACGATGCCGCTGGCGCGCTGCGGGGAACCGGCCGGCGCGGCAATGACGCTGGCGGCGCTCGAGTTCCGCTGGCGCTCCTGCCCGCAGGCGGCCGCCTACGTCCAGGCGATCCGGCTGCAGCGCTTCGGCGGCGGGGGCGAGCTGCCGACGCGCTCGCAGCGACGCGCGCTGCGAGCGTCGCTACGGGTCGGGCTCGGTGTGACCGGAGGGCTGCGCGCGCTCTGGGCGCTGCCGCCGCGGGGGATGCGCTAGGTCTAGCCGAACTGTCGCATTTCGCGCCCGCGACGCGACAGTTCGCGCGGTCGCGGGTCCGAGCACCTTCCAAGTTTCCCTTACACTGAAGCGCTGATGGATGATGTGTATGAGCTCTTCTGTCGCGGGACCGAGCTGCTCGAAGCCGGACACAACCACCAGGCGACGATTCCGCTTTCACGCGCGCGCGACCTCGCCCCAGACAAGGCCTCGATCCGTGAGGCGCTCGGCCGGGCGCTGTTCCGCTCGCAGCGATACGAGCAGGCGGCGACCGAGTTCCAGGCAGTAATCGACCGCGCGCCGACCAACGACTTCGCGCTCTTCTGCCTCGGCCGCTCGCTGCAGATGCTCGGCCGCCACGCGGAGGCGCGCAAGCCGCTCGTACTGGCTGCGTGCTTGCAGCCCGGGCGCCGCGACTACGAGGTCTATCGCGACCGCGCGCGAGCGGCTGCGGGCGATTCCTGAGCTGTACTCAGGACCCGCGAGCGCCCGGGCCATGCGCCGCCCGGGTCCGCGCACCGCGTGCGACCGGCCACGCGACCCCTCGCCTGGTGCTACTCTGAGCGAACAGCTTTCGCGCCGGGCCTTTTTTCCGGTGGCAGTATCGGAATCTTGGAAGTGGGCGCTCGCCCGCTTTTTTTATGACGTTTATGACCCTGATGACGTGTACATGGAGGAGATCGTGAGTGCACTGCAGATCGAGATCGAACAGCTCCTCGCGGCGAGCGAGCCTGAGGTCGAGCTGCTGCTTGTGGAGGTCCTCTCGGGCACCACGCTGCGTCTGTTCATCGACCATCCCGATGGCGTGACGCTTGCCCTCTGTGAACGCGTCTCGGGACACCTGAGCGACTACCGCGAGCGCTACTGGCTCGAGGTATCCTCGCCCGGGCAGGACCGCCCGCTGACCAAGCCACAGCACTACGCGCGCTTCCTCGGCCGGCGCGCGCGCGTGCGGCTGCGCGACGCGCCCCACAAGAGCGTGACCGGCGAGCTCCTCGGCGTCTCCGAGCGCGACGTGACGATCGCCGCGGCCGATGTCGTAGTCACGATTCCCTACGAGCAGATCGTCCGCTCAAACCTCGTTCCGGGAAGCTGAGCCCGTGTCCAGAGAGATCGTGGAAGCCGTCCGGGGCCTCGCAGCAGAGAAGAACATCTCGCACGAGAAGCTGATCGAGGCGCTCGAGGATGCGCTGCTCTCGGCGTACAAGAAGACGCCCGGATCGGCGCCGTACGCAAAGGTCGAGATGGACCCCGAGAGCTGTGACTTCATCGTCTGGGAGCTCAAGATCCCGCCTGAGCTGGAGGAGCAGCTCCTTGTCGAGGCGACCACCGACTCCGAGCCGGCGGTGGACCCAGAGACCGGAGAGATGCGCGAGCCGGCCGAGCCCGAGATCGACCTCGAGAAGCTCAAGGAGTACGAGGACCAGATCGAGACCGAGGACGTCACGCCCCACGACTTCGGCCGCATCGCCGCGCAGACGGCGAAGCAGGTGATCCTGCAGCGAATCCGCGAAGCCGAGCGGGACATGATGTTCGAGGAGTATCAGGATCGGGTCGGCGAGCTGATCACGGGCATTGTCCAGCAGTCAGACTCGCGCTACACGCTCGTCCAGCTACGCGAGCGGGTTGAGGCACTGCTTCCTAAGTCCGAGCAGGTCGACGGCGAGCGCTACGACCACTCGCAGCGAATCAAGGCAGTCATCAAGGATGTCTCCAACTCCACCAAGGGACCGAGCATCATCGTCTCGCGACGTGATCCCGAGCTGATCAAGTCGCTGTTCGAGCTCGAGGTCCCCGAGATCGCCGACGGCTTGGTCGAGATCACCGGCGTCGCGCGTGAGCCCGGGTACCGGTCGAAGATCGCGGTGGTCTCGCACGTCGATGGGGTGGATCCGGTCGGCGCCTGCGTCGGTCCCCGCGGCTCGCGCGTGCGGATGGTGGTCTCAGAGCTGCGCGGTGAGAAGATCGACATCATCCCCTACAACGACGAGCCGGCGAGGTTTGTCGCCAAGGCGCTGTCGCCCGCCCGCGTGCGCGAGGTGCTGGTTGACGACGCGGGCAAGCAGGCGACGGTAATCGTCCCCGACGACCAGCTCTCGCTGGCGATCGGCCGGGAAGGCCAGAACGCGCGGCTTGCGGCGCGACTCACGGGCTGGCGAATCGACATCCGCTCGGAGACCGAGTTCGCGGCCGAGGAGGCCGAGCACGGATACGAGGAGGAGGAGGCTCAGGGGCGCTGTGCAGCGATCCTGTCCAACGGCCGTCGCTGCCCGAATGCCTCGCTTCCCGGTTCGCGCTATTGCGGCATCGATGCCCACCAGGCGCTCGCGGGCAAGGACACCGACCAGGTTGAGGCTACTGGCGCCAATGGCGACGGCGCCGACGCGCAGGCGCCCGCCGGCGCGGATACGTCCGCCGGCGCGAATACGTCCGCCGGCGCGCAGGCGCCGGCCGGCGACCCCGGCGCGCAGGCGACCGAGGGCGCGGCGCCCCAGGGCGAGATAAACTGAGATGCTGAGACGCTCATGAACAAGCGTGTACAGGAGATTGCGAAGGAACGTGGGCTGTCCCCCAAGGACGTCCTCGATCGCCTCCGGGCCTCCGGGCTCAACCTCAAGGCGGTTTCCTCGACTGTCGACGAGCAGGTCGCACTGCGCGCGCTTGGCAACGGTGGCCGCGCCGGCGACGGTGAGCACGCCGGCAACGGCGATCGGCCCGCAGGTCCGGTTGCGACGGAGCCGGTGCCGACCTCGCCGGCCGTGGCCAAGGCGCGGAGCACCCGCGCGGCTCCCGCGTCCGGCGGCGCGGCTCCCACGCCCGGCGCGGCTCCCACGCCCGAGGGCGCGGCTCCCACGCCCGAGGGCGCTGCGACCACCGACGCCAAGCCTGAGCACAAGCGACCGACGCGCGACTCCCTGCAGGGAGAGCGCGCACCGGGAAATGCCGGCGGACGGCGGCGAGTGGTGATCGATTCCCAGGCCTCGCGCCGGGCTCTCGGCGGAGGGCCGGGCCAGTCCAACCAACCGCCGCGGCGCCAGCGCCGGGGCCGTCGCCGACGCGGCGTCTACGACGAGGAGGCCGAGTCGCGTCCCTCGCGTACGGCGCTCGCCGAACCTGACGCGATCCGGATCAACTCGGGGTCGACGGTCAAGGATGTCGCTGAGTACCTCGATGTCGCCGTGCCCGAGGTGATGAAGAAGCTGATGACGCTCGGAGAGATGAAGACGCTCACGCAGACGCTGTCGGACGCGTCGATTCAGGTTCTGGCCTCCGAGCTCGGCAAGGATGTCGAGATCGTCCATTCGGAGGACGACGCCTCAGAGCCCGTCCCGATCTTCGACGACGCGGAGGACCAACTGGTTCCGCGGGCTCCCGTCGTGACGATCATGGGCCATGTGGACCACGGTAAGACGTCGCTACTCGACGCAATCCGCGTGACCGAGGTCGCGGCCGGTGAGGCCGGCGGGATCACGCAGCACATCGGCGCCTATCAGGTCCACCACGGCGGCGAGACCGTGACCTTCCTCGACACGCCGGGGCACGAGGCGTTCACCGCGATGCGCGCGCGCGGGGCCAGGGTGACCGACATCGCCGTGATCGTGGTCGCGGCCGACGACGGCGTCAAGCCCCAGACCCAGGAGGCCGTCGATCACGCAAAGGAGGCCGGCGTGCCGATCCTGGTCGCCGTCAATAAGATCGACAAGGAAGGCGCGCAGATCGATCGAGTCCGCAACGAGATGAGCCAGCTCGGCCTGCAGCCGGTGGAGTGGGGCGGAGACACCGAGTTCGTGAACGTCTCCGCCACCACGAAGGAGGGCCTCGACGATCTGCTGGACACGATTCTCGTGATGGCCGAGGTCGAGGAGCTGCGCGCGAATCCGTATGTCGCGGCGTCCGGATCGGTGATCGAATCGAAGCTCGACCCCGGTCGTGGTCCGGTCGTTACGATCCTGATCAGCCGCGGCGCGCTCAAGGTCGGCGACGCGCTCGTCGCCGGGGCCCATTGGGGCCGCGTGCGCGCAATGCACGACTTCCTGGGTAACCGCGTCTCCCGGGCGCTCCCGGGCGAGCCGGTCGAGGTGCTCGGGTTCGATGGCGTTCCGGAGGCCGGCGAGCACGTATCGGTGGTCGACCACGAGCGCCGCGCCCGCCAGCTCGCGGCAGAGCGCGCAACGCGCCTGAAGACCGAGTCGCTGGCGCGCCGCAGCGGCAAGCGCATCTCGCTCGAGCAGATCTTCAAGGCAGGCATCCAGGAGCTGAACCTGATGCTGAAGTCCGATGTCGCTGGCTCGCTGGAGGCGATTGAGGACGAGATCGCCAAGCTTCCCCAGGATGAGGTCTCGGTGAACGTGATTCGTCGCGCGGTCGGGGCGGTCACCGAATCGGATGTGATGCTGGCGGCCGCTTCGGACGCCGTGATCCTCGCCTTCAACGTGCGCCCGGTCGGAGACGCGCGCGCCCTCGCCGAGCGCGAGGGCGTCGAGGTTCGCCATTACTCGGTCATCTACCGGGCGATAGAGGAGCTTCGCAGCGCGATGCAGGGCATGCTCGCCCCCGAAGAGGTCGAGGATACGCTCGGCTCGGTGCAGGTGCGCCAGGTCTTCCGCGCCTCCCGCGTCGGGACGATCGCCGGATCGCATGTCACCGAAGGCAAGATCACGCGCGGATCGAAGGTGCGGCTGGTACGCGACGGGGCCGATGTCTACGACGGCGAGATCGCCAGCCTGCGGCGTTTCAACGAGGACGTTCGCGAGGTCGCGGCAGGCTTCGACTGCGGCATCGTGCTCAAGGACTTCGCCGACCTCAAGGAGGGCGACGTGCTGGAGACTTACGCCACGCGCCAGATCGAGCGAGAGCTCGCCCCTTAGCGTCCGATGGCGCAGGGCGGCTTTGTCGCCGTGCTCGTGATCCACCTGCACTTCCCGGACGCGAGCAACCTCAAGGCCAAGCGCCGGGAGCTCGCGCCCGTCAAGGCGCAGCTTCGGGGGCGTCTCGGAGCTGCGGTGGCCGAAACCGATCACCACGATCTCTGGCAGCGCGCGACGCTGACCGCTGCGCTCACCGGCGGCTCGCTGGTCACGCTGTCGAGCGCCGCCGACAACGTCGAGCGCTGGCTGGAGGCGCGATTTCCCGAGGGGGTCCACGTCGAACGGCTGCTCGTCTCGGTCGAGGACCTGCGTCAATGAGCTGCGGAGGGATAGGATGAGCTCAGGACGTATGCGCCGCGTGGACGAGGCGGTGCGCGCTGTCCTCAGTGACGCAATCGCCAAGGATCTCCAGGATCCACGCGTGGGATTCGTGACCGTGACCGGTGTCAAGACCAGCCCAGACCTACGAAATGCGCGCGTCTACGTAAGCGTGCTCGGGGACGAGCGGACGCGTTCGGAGAGTCTGGCCGGGTTGCGCCGCGCGCACGGCTTCCTGCAGGCCAGGATCGCCGCCGAGCTGATCCTCAAGCACACGCCGATGCTCAGCTTCTCCTACGACGAATCGGTACAGCGCGGCATGCGGATCTCTGAGCTGCTGGCGGCGCACGCCGGATCAGACGCGGAGCGCGTGGGCTCCACGGATGCCACGGAGGGCACAGACCCCGGGGTGGCCGATGACTGAGAACGGTTGCGCCGGCAACCGGGAGCAGGTGCTCGGCGAGCTCCGGCGCGCCGAGCGGCTGATCGTGGTCACCCACGAGAACCCCGATGGCGATGCCCTCGGCTCACTTGTGGCGATGCAGGAGATCCTGACCGCGCTGGGCAAGGACAGCGTCATGTTCATGGACCCCGGCGAGCTCCCGCTGCCCCAGGAGTATCGCTTCTTTGCGCTGTCGGGGCTGGCGACGGTGGCGCCGCAGGACGTGCACGAGCGCGCGATCGTATTTCTCGACTGCGGCAACCTCGAGCGCAACGCCGCACAGGCATTCCGGCTACCGGGCGCGCACATCCTCAACATCGACCATCACCACGACAACACACACTTTGGAACCGTTAACCTTGTCACGCCGGACGCGTCGTGCACCGCGGAGATCGTGTGGGACCTGATGCACGGGCTCGGTGTGAAACCGACGCTCACGATCGCGCGGGCGCTGTACGTCGGCCTGATCACCGACACCGGGCGCTTCATGTACGAGAACACCGGCGCGAGAGCCCATCTGATGGCGGCCGAGCTGATCGAGGCCGGGCTCGACGTGCACGAAGTCTACCGTCGTGTCTATGAAGGCGTCCCCTACGCCAAGCTTGTGTTGCTCGCGCGTGGCTTGGCCAAGGTCGAGCGTTATGACGATGATCGGTTGGCGCTCACCGCCCTGAGCACCGAGGACTTCGTCCAGTCAGGAGCACAAGAGAGCTATAGCGAAGGAGTGATAGACCACCTGCGCGCAGTGGAGGGCATTGCGGTCGCAGCGCTCGTACGAGACCGGGTCGGTGACACCAACGGGAGCTCCCTGCGCAAGGTGTCCCTGCGCGCCAGCGACGAGCGCGTGGACGTTTCGCGCATCGCGCGCGCCCAGGGTGGAGGCGGGCACCGGCAGGCCGCCGGATTCACCACCGAGATGGCCCATGACCAGCTCGTGAGCTTCCTGCGCCAGGAGGTGGCGGCGCAGCTTTGAAGGATGAGGGCGACACGGAGGAGGGGGTGATCCTGTTCGACAAGCCGGCGGGAAAGACCTCACACGATGTCGTCGCGGGCGTGAGGCGAGCACGTCATGGTGTCAAGGTCGGACACTCGGGAACCTTGGATCCGTTCGCGACCGGTCTGCTCCTGATCCTCGTCGGCCGGGCAACCCGGGTGCAGAGGTTCTTGATGGCATTGCCCAAGGCGTACGAGGCAACGGCGCGCTTCGGGGCGGTTTCGAGCACTGGCGACCCGGAGGGGGAGATCACGCAGAGCGGGGTGCTGCCACCGGGTGACCTCGAGCTGCCGACAGGCCTCTTGCGCCAGCGACCGCCTGCGTTCTCCGCGGTCAAGGTCGGTGGGCGGCGGGCATACGCGCTCGCCAGAGCCGGAGTGCAGGTGGAGCTGGCGCAGCGCGAAGTGGAGGTCTACCGGTTCGAGGAAACCTGGCGCGAGGGAGAGCGCCGCCGCTTTGAGATCGAGTGCTCCTCCGGTACGTACGTACGCAGTCTGATCGCGGACCTTGGGGATGCCTACTGCGAGCAGCTACGGCGCACCGCGGTCGGGCCATTTGACGTCCGTGACGCCGATCCCGGAGTTGTGATCCCGCTGGGTCGAGCGCTGTGCTTCTTACCTGAGGTGCGCCTCGAGCCCGAGCAGGGACGCCGCGCGAGCCACGGCATGGCGGTGACCGGCACCGCAGCGGCGCCCGGCGGTGTGGTACGACTGACCGACCAGCACGGCCTGATTGCGCTCGCGCAGCCGTCTGGCACCGACCCCGGCGCGCTGGCGCCAATCGTCGGGCTGCGGCCTTGCTAGGCGGTGGGTAGGCAGGCCGTGAAGCCGAGCTTCGTGTCCAGCGGGTCTACCGTTGTCCGGGTGTACCGCGTGACCGCCAGCAGCGCTTGCAGATACCCTGGATCCTTGGCGTGTGCCTTGGCGTTGGCGTCGTCGAACAGGGCGATCGAGTGCTTGGCGTCCGCCACGTAGCTCGCAAAGTCCGTTGTCACGCTGCCGCCGGCGTTCAGGCCCGTGATCTGATTGGACTCGGTGCTGATCAGCGGCTTGACCTTGTCGAGGTACGCGGCGAAGGCTGCGGGACTCTTAGCCGTGGGTGGAGGAATTGCCATCGCCGCCTTCTTGTAGGTCGAGCAGGCCGCGTTGACCTTTGAATCGAGCTGGGCCTTTGAGAGCCCGCCCGAAGAGCCGCAGCCCGCGAGCATCAAGGCCCCAGCTGCAGCGCTGCACAGCGCGGTGCGGTGGATGCTGCGAGTGCCGGTCATCGTCGTCCCCCTATGGTCGATGGGTCCACTTCTGCGATCGATCGAAGGGAAGCATACCGATCCTGGCGCGAGCCCTGGCGCGCGAGCCCCGGCGCGCGAGCCCCGGCGCGCGCACCATTAGTCTTGCGCGCCGATGCGGATCACCATGCTGAGCGACGCCGAGCTGCGCCCTCGGCGTGTCGCCGTCGGCGAATTCGACGGCGTTCACCTCGGTCACCGCGAGGTGATCCGCGGCAGCGACACAGTGCTCACCTTCGAGCCTCACCCGTTGCAGGTTATCCGGCCCGAGGCCGCCCCAAGGCTTCTGACGGGGCTCGAGGTCAAGGCTGAGCTGATCGCGTCGCTCGGCGTGGAGGATCTCGTCGTGCTCCCTTTCGACGAAGGCTTCGCCCACCAGCGCCCGCGGGAGTTCGTAGAGCAGGTGCTCGTCGAGCGCCTGCAGGCCACGCGCGTCTGCGTTGGAGAGAACTTTCGCTTCGGTCACCGCGCGGCGGGCGACGCGGGAGTGCTCGCGGCCGACGAGCGCTTCCAGACGCGCGTCGTCCCGTTGGTCGAGCTCGAGGACCAGGTCGTGTCCTCTAGCCACATCCGTGCACTGGTGCTCGCAGGGGAGGTCGATCTCGCCACCCGCCTGCTCGGTGCTCCGTTTCAGATCCGGGGGGAAGTGCTCAGGGGCGATCGGCGCGGCCGGGAGCTCGGCTTTCCAACCGCCAACCTCGTCCCCGACGAAAAGCTCGTCTGCCCGGGGCACGGTGTCTACGTCGGGCGTGCGGACGGTGCGTGTGCAGCGGTCAGCGTAGGCGTGCGTCCGACGTTCGGCACCGGACGGGCCGTCTTGATCGAGGCGTACCTGCTGGACCGCGAGGTCGACCTGTATGGGCACCGGCTGAAGATCGAGTTTCTGACGCGCCTGCGCGGCGAGCGAAGGTTCGACTCGCCGAAGGCCCTGATCGCACAGATGCACGAGGACGTGGAGCGGGCCCGCGAGCTCTGCGGCTGAACCGCTCAGCCCCACCCGCGAGCTGTGCCGACGGACCGCTCAGTCGGACCGGTGAGCCGGGCGGTGCGAGCGCTCAGCCCCACCCGCGAGCTGTGCGGGTCAGCCGCCAACTGCTAGCCTCCGCGCTCGATGACGCTTACCCTCCAACGCAAGCAGGAGCTCGTGGCGCAGTTCGGCGACGGGCCCGTGGACACCGGCAAGGCTGAGGTTCAGATCGCGCTGCTCACCGAGCGGATCAACGGTCTCACCGAGCACTTGCGCGAGCACGGTAAGGATCACCACTCCCGTCGCGGGCTGCTGATGCTCGTCGGGCGCCGGCGCCGGTTCCTCAATTACCTGCAGCGCACCGATCTGGAGCGCTACCGGGCGCTGCTGGGCGAGCTGGGTCTAAGGAAGTGATATCCGCGGGGGAGCCCGCGCCGGAGCTCACGCTACACCGTGAGGACGGAAGCGAATTCGGCCGTGCGGATCTCGAGGGTCAGACGACCGTACTGGTCTTCTACCCGTTTGCCTTCAGCCCGGTGTGCACCGACCAGCTCAACCTCTACGAGGAGGTTCTTGGCGACCTCGAGGCACGGGGTGCAACCCTCTACGGAGTGTCATGCGATGCGAGCTGGTCCCAGAAGGCGTTTCGCGAGCAGCTTGGCGTGAGCATCGAGCAGCTCTCTGACTTCGAGCCCAAGGGGGAGACGTGCAGGGCGTTCGGCGTATACCACCCCGGCGGCTTTCCCCAGCGTGCGCTCGTGATCGTCGGGCCGGATGCAGTTGTCAAGTGGAGCTATGAAGCCTCCTCGCCCGGTGACCTGCCGGGCGCGAACCTGATCTTCGACGGCCTAGCGCCAGCGCGATGACCCCCGGGGCCTCCGACCAGGCGGCCTCGATTCTGAGCCAGGGTCCCAGCGAGCTGCGCTCTGCCCCCGTGCCGGAGCCGAGTGCCGAGGATCACGTTCGCGGACCCGCCACGGCGCCGCTGGTGATCGAGTACGCGGACTTCGAGTGTCCGTTCTGCGCGCTGCTCGGCGTGAGGCTTGCCCGGCGCGGGTTGCGCAGCGTGTTTCGCCATTTTCCGGTGCGCTCGAGCCATCCCCGGGCGTGGGCGGCAGCCTGCGCGGCGGAGGCGGCGGGGCTCCAGGGCCGCTTCTGGGGGATGCACGACTCGCTGTTCGCCGACCAGGCGCGGCTGGAGGACCCACATCTCTGGGAGCGCGCGCGCGCGCTCGACCTCGACCTCGCGCGGTTCGACTCCGATCGCCGCAGCGAAGCGGTGCTGGTGCGAGTGCGCAGGGACTTCGAGTCAGGGGTGCGGGCGGGCGTCGTGAGCACCCCGGCATTGCTTGCCGGTGGGCTCACCCACTCGGGCCAGATCGACGATTCCTCACTCGACGCGCTAGGCGCTCTTACCCGCTAGCATCAAGGCCGTTCGGAACCAAGAGAGAGAAACGAAGCACTTCCGCCGACCGAAGGGCGGAAAGCAAGAAGGGAATCAAATTGAATACTTCCTCTGACGCCGTTACGCGCGTCTCAGTCGAGATCGCCGGCAAGGAGATCTCGTTGGAGACCGGCAAGCTGGCCAAGCAGGCCTCCGGCGCAGTCGTCGTCCGCTCGGGCGACACGATGGTCCTCTGTACCGCCACCGCGGGCAACATCCGCGACGTCGACTTCCTGCCCTTGACGGTGGATGTCGAGGAGCGCATGTACGCCGCGGGGAAGATCCCCGGCTCGTTCTTCAAGCGCGAAGGGCGCTCGGGAGAGAAGTCGACGCTTTCCGCGCGCTTGATCGACCGCCCCATCAGGCCGCTGTTCCCCAAGGGCTGGCGCTATGAGACCCAGCTCGTGGCGATCCCGATGTCGGTCGATCACGTGCACCCCTATGACATGCTCGCGATGAACGGAGCCTCCGCGGCGCTGATGATCTCCGAGATTCCTTTCCCCGCGCCGGTCGGCGCTGTGCGGATCGGCAAGATCGACGGCAACTTCGTGGTCAATCCCAACGAGGAGTCGCTGCTGCAGGCCACCGACCTCGACCTGATCGTCGCCGGCACCGAGGAGGCCATCCTGATGGTCGAGGCGGGCGCCCGCGAGATCCCCGAGGCGGAGATCCTCGATGCTCTGGACATCGCCCACGATGCGATCAAGAAGCTGTGCGGCCTGCAGCGCGAGCTGGCGCAGAAGGTCGGCAAGGAGAAGCTTCAGATCGAGCTCCCGGAGCTCGACCCGGGCCTCTATGAGCAGATCAAGGAATCCCACGGTGAGGCGCTCGACGCGGCGACGCAGGTTCAGGACAAGCTCGATCGCCAGGATGCCTGCAAGGCCGTCGAGGAGCAGATCCTGGCGGAATACGCGGGGGACCCTGAAGCCGACACCCACGGGGAGTACAAGGCAAACGCCCAGCGCGCGTTCGACAAGCTCGAGAAGACGCTGATCCGCGAGCGGATAGCGGTCCACAAGAAGCGCCCCGACGGGCGCGGCGCGCAGGAGATCCGCCCGATCTCGATCGATGTCTCCGTCGCGCCCCGCACGCACGGATCGGCGGTCTTCACGCGCGGCCAGACACAGGCCTTCAGCGTCGTCTCGCTGGGCACCACGCGTGAGGAGATGCGTCTCGACACGCTCGGCCTGGAGACCACCAAGAGCTACTTCCACCATTACAACTTCCCCCCGTTCTCGGTCGGGGAGGCGGGGTTCATGCGCGGGCCCAAGCGCCGCGACATCGGCCACGGCGCGCTCGCCGAGCGCGCGCTGGTGCCGATGATCCCGAGCCAGGAGGAGTTCCCCTACACGATCCGCGTCGTCTCGGACATCCTCGAATCCAACGGCTCGTCCTCGATGGCCTCCGTATGCGGCTCGAGCCTGTCTTTGATGGACGCAGGCGTCCCGATCAAGCGCACGGTCGCGGGGATCGCGATGGGCCTGATCAAGGAGGGCGATGACTACATCGTCCTGACCGACATCGCCGGCGTCGAGGACCACCTCGGCGACATGGACTTCAAGGTCGCCGGCACCGAGCGGGGCATCACAGCGCTGCAGATGGACATCAAGATCACCGGCGTGACGTTCGAGATCCTCCACGATGCGCTCACGCAGGCCAAGGTCGCCAGAGAGCACATCTTGGGCGAGATGTGCAAGGCGATCGACGCCCCGCGCGCTGAATTGTCCAAGCACGCGCCGCGGATCTCCTCGATCAAGATCGATCCCGAGAAGATCGGCCTCTTGATCGGCAAGGGCGGGGAGACGATCCGCTCGCTGCAGGAGGAGTTCGAGTCTCAGATCGACGTCAACGACGAGGGTCAGGTGAACGTCTACGCCTCCAACGGGGAGCGCGGGGACGCGCTCGTCGATCGGATCCGCTCGATGACCAAGGAGGTCGAGGTCGGCGACGAGTTCACCGGCAAGGTCGTCAAGACGACCACGTTCGGCGCATTCATCGAGCTCGCCAAGGGCACCGACGGTCTGCTGCACATCTCCAACGTCGCGCCCGGGCGCCGCATCGACACGGTCGAAGAGGTGCTCGGCAAGGGCGACGAGCTCAGCGTACGGGTGGTCGAAGTCGACCGCGAGCGCGGGCGGATCGGGCTGCGGCTCGCCGACGATCCCGATATCGCCGGCAAGAGCGCCGAGGAGCTCGTTACGGTGGCCGGCGGCGGCGACGGCGCTCGGAGGCGAGAGCGTGGCGAGCGTGGCGGACGCGATCGGGGACGGGACGGCCGCGGCCGCGACGGGGCCGACCGCCCTCGCACGCGCGAGGGCGATTCCGATCGCCCGCGCTCTTAGCTCGCGGCGTCTGGTCGTGGCTCTGGAGCACCACCAGTCAACGACGCTCCCTTCGGGAGTGCGGATCGTGACGGAGGCAATGCCCGCCGTCCGGTCCGTGTCGATGGGGTTCTGGATCGGAACGGGGTCCGGTGCCGAGAGCGAAGCGCAGGCGGGCCTTTCTCATCTGCTCGAGCACCTGCTGTTCAAGGGCTCTTCGAGGTACGGCTCGCTCGAGATCGACCAGCTCTTCGACGGCATGGGAGCAGAGCTCAACGCCGGCACCGGCAAGGAGAGCACCTCGGTCTACGCGCGGGTGATCGATCAGCACGTGCCTGATGCCTTGGATGCGATGGCCGACATGGTCTTCCGGCCTGCGCTGGAGGACGTCGATTCCGAGCGGGCGGTGATCCTCGAGGAGATCGCGATGTACGAGGACGACCCCCAGGAGAAGGTCTTCGACGTGCTCGGCACGGCGGTGTTCGGAGAGCATCCTCTCGGGCGCGCGATCATCGGCCGCGGCCCTGTCGTCGCCGACACCCCGATCTCCGCCATTGCCCGCTTTCACGACCAGCGGTACGTGCCCTCGAACATCGTGCTCGCGGCGGCTGGTGCCGTGGAGCACGACGCGTTCGTGGCGCTGGCGGCGGAGCGGATCGGCGAGCGCGAGCCCTCGGCCTCTGCGCCCGCCTCCGCGCCCGCGCCAGGCGTGCATCCAGCCCGAACGCATTTTGAGCGCAAGGATACCGAGCAGTATCACGTCTGCCTCGGCGGTCCGGGGCTCTCGCGCCACGATGATCGGCGCTTTGCGCTGCGCGTGCTCGACACGATCTTTGGCGGCACGTCGTCCTCGCGGCTCTTTCAGGAGGTCCGTGAGCGCCGTGGCCTGGCATACGCGGTGTTCTCGTTCACGAGCGCCTACCGGGACACCGGGCAGGTCGGCCTGTATGTCGGAACGCGCCCCGACAACGTCCGCGAAGCGCTCGCCGTCGTCGGCTGCGAGCTGGCGCGGATCCGAGCCGAGCCGGCCACCACGGAGGAGCTCGTTCGCGCGAAGGAGAACCTCAAGGGGCGCGTGGTGCTGTCGCTCGAGTCGACCGGCGCGCGGATGAGCAGGCTCGGCTCAGAAGTGCTGGCCGGCGCGCCATTGCTGTCTCTCGACGAGATCGTGGAGCGGATCGACGCCGTGTCCCTGGAGGATCTCGTCAGCCTCGTGGGGGAGCTGTGGGCACCAGATCGATTGTCAGCCGCCGGCATCGGGCCGCAGCGAGAGGGATTCGACGAAGCCCTGTCGGCGCTCGAGCCCGCGCTCGCCTCCGAGGCTCTGGGTTGATGAGAGTGGCGGTCGCGGGCGCGGCCGGGAGGATGGGGGAGACGGTGTGCCGCGCCATATCCGCTGCCCCGGACATGGAGCTGACCGGACGGGTGGACCCTGTGCTCGGAAACGCTCTCTCCGACGTGCTGGGAGGCTGCGACGTGGTCGTCGACTTTACGGCACCGGATACAGCGCTCGCCAATGCGAGCCTCGCCATCGACGCGGGGGTTCACGTTGTGATCGGGACCACCGGCTTTGACGCCGACGAGCTGCCTGGACTAGCCGGTGCCCGCGCGAACGTCTTCGTCGCGCCGAACTTCGCGATCGGCGCCGTGCTGATGATGCAGTTCGCCGCGCAGGCGGCAAGGCACATGGCTCGGGCTGAGATCGTCGAGCTCCACCACGACCGCAAGCTCGACAAGCCGAGCGGGACGGCCGCACGTACCGCCTCGCTGATGGCGGCGGCGGCCGGGGACGATTACGAGGTGCCGATCCACTCGGTACGCCTGCCGGGCCTCGTCGCCCACCACGAGGTGATCCTCGGCGACGTCGGCCAGACGCTCACGATCAGGCACGACTCGATCGACCGCGAGTCCTTCATGCCCGGTGTGCTGCTGGCGATCCGCCGCGTCGGCGCCCTCGGCGAGTCGCCGGTGGTCGGCCTCGAGCGACTGCTGGAGCTGGCGTAGTCTCCGGGACCGAGAGCTCCCGCGTCTCAGCCGAGAAATCAATATGTTGTAGTCGCAGGGTCGCCCTGCAGGGCGACCCTGGTCTTCGGCGTCTGCCGCGCCTGCGATGATTCGATCGATGCCTGTGAACCTCGGCACCATCTTGACCGCGATGGTCACCCCGTTTGACGCGGATCTGCGCATCGACGAGGACGCGACGGTCGCTCTCATGCACCACCTGGTCGAGCACGGCTCGGACGGCCTCGTTCTATGCGGCACCACCGGTGAGGCGGCGACGCTGAGCGATGAGGAGCAGCTTCGGGTGGTCGAGCTCGCGGTCAACGAGATGCGTGGGCGTTGCACGATCGTTGCGGGCGTGGGCTCCAACGACACCCGCCACGCGGTGCATCTGACCGAGCGAGCCACGGAGCTCGGAGCGGACGCGCTGCTCTCTGTGAACCCTTATTACAACCGCCCGAGCCGTCGCGGTATCATCTGTCACTATCAGGAGGTCGTACGCGCCACCGATCGCCCGATCGTGCTCTACAACATCCCCCAGCGGACAGGAGCCGACCTCCCGAATGACCTGCTGGCGGAGCTCGCCCAGCTGCCGAGCATCGTCGCGGTCAAGCAGGCCAATCCGGACAACCTCGAGCAGATCGATGGCTTGCAGATCTACGCCGGCAACGACGACATGCTGGCCGATGTCCTCGATCTGGGCGAGCCGGGCGGCATCCTCGTCGCCAGCCACCTCTTCGGCGAGCAGATGAGGGCGATGGTCGACGAGCCCGAGCGCCGCAGGGAGATCCACAGCAGCTTGCAGGACGTCTACCGTGACATGGCGATCGCCCCCGGCGCCTGCTCGGTCAAGGCGGCGCTCAGTTTGCTCGGCCTCGCCGCGGGCCCCCCGCGCTTGCCCTACGTCGAGCTCGATGACGGCGAAGTGGCCACGATCCGCCGGATGCTCGAGCGCCACGGCATGCTCGCCACCGCGTGAGCACGCTACGCATCCTGCCGCTCGGCGGCCTGGGGGAGATAGGCAAGAACATGACGGTCGTCGAGTACGGCGGCCGGATCGTGGTGGTGGACACGGGACTGCGGTTCCCGACGACCGACATGCTCGGCATCGATCTCGTGCTGCCCGACTTCAATTACTTGCTGGAGCGAGCGGCGGACATCGAGGCGATCGTGATCACCCACGGTCACGAGGACCATCTCGGGGCGCTGCCCTGGGTCCTGCGCGAGCTCGCCGCAGAGCAGGCCACTCCCGTCGTCTATGGCGGGCGGCTGACGATCGCGATGGCGCGCTCGAAGCTCGACGAGCACAAGCTCCGCGACGTGCACCTGGAAGACCTCTCTCCCGGCACCGAGGTAGAGCTCGGACCGTTCACGCTCGAGCTCGTGCACATGACTCACTCGATCCCGGACTCCTGCGCGGTGGCGCTGGGCACCGACCTGGGCACGGTGCTCGTGACGGGTGACTACAAGTTCGACCAGACCCCGGTCGACGGGGAGCCGGCCGACGTCTCGCGCCTTGCCGAGCTCGGTCGTGAGGGAATCCTCCTGCTGTGCGGGGACTCGACCAACGCCGACCGCCCGGGCTTCTCGCCTTCTGAGCGCGGCGTCGGGCCACATCTCGAGGAGGTGTTCGCGCGCGCAGAGGGGCGGATCGTGGTGACGAGCTTCGCGTCGAACATCCACCGTGTCCAGCAGGTCGTCGATGCGGCCGCCGCGCTCGGAAGGAAGGTCGCCCTGGTCGGACGGTCGATGCGCAAGAACGTCAACATCGGGCGCTCGCTCGGGCACATTGAGCTCCCCGACGGCATTGTCATCCAGCCTCAGGAGGTCGAGAGCTGGCCCGAGCACAAGGTGGTGGTGATCTCGACCGGATCACAGGGAGAGCCCCTGTCGGCGTTGCGGCGAATGGCCCACAACGACCACCGCATGATAAAGCTCCACCGCGGCGACACCGTCGTCTTCTCGGCTACCCCGATCCCCGGCAACGAGCGGGCGGTGAACGAGACCATCGACCGCCTCTATCACATCGGGTGTGACGTGATCACCCCTCGCGACGCTCCGATCCACGCCTCCGGCCACGGCTATGCCGAGGAGCTCAAGCTGATGCTCAACCTCGTCAAGCCCCGCTATGTGATGCCGATGCACGGCGACCACAAGCGAATCTTTCTCCACGCGCAGCTCGCCGACGCGCTCGGTTTCGATCCTGACGACGTCTTCCGTGGAGAGAACGGCCTGCCACTGGAGATCGACGCCCGCGGTGCGAGGTTCGGCTCGCGCGAGCAGTCGGGGATGATCTTCGTCGACGGGGTCGACATCGGCGACCCGGCCGACGTGGCGCTGCGCGACCGGCGCATGCTCTCCGCCGACGGCATCTTCATCGTCGTGGCGACAGTCTCCGAGCAGGGGGGTGAGTCTGTGGTCCCGCCCGAGGTGATCTTCCGCGGTGTCCCCTTCATCGAGCAGGCAGGCGAATTGGTCGAGGAGATCCGCGCCGAGGTCGAGCGCTCGCTCGCGGCCTCGGCCAAGGACGGCCTGAGGGAGATCGATTTACTCCAGCAGGAGCTACACGACGATCTCGCCGCGTTCGTCTACGACCGGCTGCGACGGCGCCCGATGGTGCTCCCCGTCGTCGTCGAGGTGTGACCGGCGGACTGAGCCCCATTGCTCGGTATGTCCGCCTGCGGGGATGGGGTGGGGATCGCGATCACGAAGCGCGTGCCACTACCGCTGTTCATGCGCGTGTCACCGTTGGATCGAGCGCCCGTCCCCGTGCCAGCGTCACCGTCCATGTCCATATCGTCACTGATGGCGGCGCCTTGCGGGGCGCCCCCAGCCGACGCGCTGCCGGGGCACTCCAGCGCGACGGTGCCACCGTGGGACTCGGCCACCGCACGCACGATCGCGAGGCCCAGACCCGAACCGCGGCCGCCGTCGCGTCCATTGCGCACGAAGCGCTCGAACACGCGGCGCTCCAGCTCGGGCGCGATGCCCGGCCCGTCGTCCTCCACGACCAGGACCGCGTTGCCGTTGCGCGCGCCGGTCCACGCGCGGACGTGGGTGCCGGGGGGCGTGTGGCGAACGGCGTTCTCGAGCAGGTTGAGCGTCAGGCGGTGCAGCTCGTCGCGGACGCCGGGAGCCACGACAGATCGCGCATCGATCGAAAGATCGTGATCCTCGGCCATCGGACCGAGCTCGGAGGCGGCCTCGACGAGGATCTCGGCGAGGTCGGTCGGCATGCTCGGCTGGATCCGCTTCGCATCGGCCCGGGCGAGCAGCAGCAGGTCGCCGACCAGGCGCCGCATCCGCCGCGTGGAGCGCAGCGCGGCATGCGCGCTCTCGGCCTGCTCTCCCTCCAGCTCCTCGCTCAGCAGCTCGAGGTTGGCGAGCACGCTCGTCAGCGGCGTCCGTAGCTCGTGCGACGCATCGGCGACAAATTCGCGCTGGCGTTCGAGCATCGACTCGGTCTCGTTACGGGCGGCGTCGAGCGCCCCAAGCATCCCCTCGAGCGTGCGCGCGAGCTCGGCCACCTCGTCCTCGGCCTCGGGGTGGGGCACACGCCGGCTCGGGTCGCGGGTACGCTCGATCTCCCGCGCCGCATCGCTCAGCTCCGCGATCGGCCGCATCGCCCGCCGTGCGACCGCGAGCCCCGCAAGCAGGGCGAGGACGCTACCGCCGAGCACGCCGAGTAGGAGGAAGAACTGCACGCGCGCGAGCGTGTGCTCGAGGTCAGACAGCGGCGCGGCGTAAAGGAGAATCATCTCGCCGACGGGATGCACTCGGACCTCGCGCTCCTCTACACGGTATCCGAGCTCCTCCAAGTGACCGGTGCCGCTTGGCGGAGGAAAGCTCGGCGTCGCCTGCAGAGGCTTCTTGGCGCCCTTGATCCGGATATTGTCCTGGGTCGCTTGGATCTCGCCAGCGTCGTCGAAGATCCGGATCTGCGCGTGGTCCGGGATCGCCGCGGCGCTCAGGCTGAACTTCCCGCTCGGAATGGTCAACACGCCGTTCTTAGTAGCCGTCAGATTCAGCTCGCGCGCGAGCTGGTCCGCCGCCGAGTGGACACCGTCGTCAAACTGCCCGCGCAACTGATTCGTCGTCAGGACGCCGACGATCCCCGCGAACCCCGCGAGGATCACGAAGGTCAGCGCCGCCGAGCCGCCCGCCAGCCGCCACCGGATCGGCAGCGACCTATACGCGGAGAACGTAGCCTGCGCCGCGGATCGTATGTAGGAGCCGAGGCTCTCCACCAGCTTCAAGCTTCCTCCGTATGTTAGACACGAACACCTCGATCGTGTTGGTCATCGAAAACGGGTCATAGCCCCACACCTCGTCGAGCAGGCGCTGGCGCGAGATCACGATCCGCTCGTTGCGCATCAGGTACTCCAGCAGCTCGAACTCCCTTTGCGTCAAGTCGATGCCGCGTTGCGAGCGGCTCACCTCGTGCGTATCGGGATTCAGCTTCAGGTCTCCGACCGTCAGCGTGGCCTGGCCTCTGGGCGGGCGGCGCCGCAGCAGCGCCCGCAGGCGCGCCAGCAGCTCCTGGCGCTCGAACGGCTTGACCAGGTAGTCGTCCGCACCGGCGTCCAGGCCCTCGACGCGGGACTGCACGGCGTCGCGCGCGGTCAGCACGAGGATCGGGACGTCGTCGTCCTCGTGCAACGCCTTGGCGACCTCGATCCCGTCGATCCCGGGCAGGCCAAGGTCGAGGATCACCAGGTCGGGGAGGAACGCCGGCGCCAGCTCCAAGGCGATTTCGCCATCGCCGGCCAGCTTCACCTCATAGCCCTCCATCCGCAGCGAGCGCTGCAGCACCTGGGCGATCGCCTCGTCGTCTTCGACCACCAGCACGCGCGGGGGACGCTCGTAATCGGCCATCGTCATTCTGAGAGATGGTACGGGGAGGGCCAGGCGGACCGTGCGTCTGGCAAGGCCGGACTCGCGTCGGCGCTGCTGATCGAGCCGTGGGTGAGCCATCCTCTGCTGCGCAGGAGCAGAGCCGGCGCCGTCGAAGTCATCTCTTCGGACCATGGCCACCCAACGTCAACGAGCCAAGAAGAGAGCGCCTCCCAAGCGCGCAAAGCGCTCGCTGCTGGCCAGCCGGCCACTTGTCCCGCTGAGGAGGCCGCGCCTTGAGCTGGAGCCCCACCACGTCGACATCGCCGGCCTGGCGCTGATCGCGGTGGGGGTCTTCTTGACGGGGGTCGCCTACCTGCACTGGGCCGGGGGCGCCTTGGGTGCCGGCGCGATAACGAGCGTGCGGTTCGCGCTCGGAGTAGTGGGTTACGCAGTTCCCCCCGCGCTGGTGCTCTCAGGCGCGCTCGTCCTGGTCCGCGAGCTGCGAGCACAGCAGGATGACCCGCGCGCGGCCCGATCAGGCAGCCGGACGGCTCGAGCGCGGTGGAAAGAGGCGAGGCAGGATGCCGAGCCCGCCGCAAGCTCGAGTGGATGCCGAGCGGGTTGCAGGCGCGGGCGGCCGATGCGAACCGGCGTCGTGTGCCTGACCGGCGCCTTGACGCTGGCGATCGCGGCGGGGGCGCTCGGGCTGGGCCCCGCTCGCGCGCCCTCCCATGAGCACTATTGGCGCGCCGCGACGTTCGAGTCACGAGGTGGAATCCTCGGCCAAGCCGAGCTGTGGGCCGCTTCGCACCTGCTCTCGCCGCTCGGTGCCCAGATTCTCGCGGTCTTCCTATTGGTCGCTGGGCTGATCCTCGTCAGCGGGGCTACCTTCGCCGGCATCGTGCGGGCGACCGGCACGGGCGTGGCCGGCACCAGCAGGGTGCTGAACCGCTCGGGCGGCCAGCGTGCGCAAAGGCCACGCTGGCGGGACGCCCTTGCCCGTGCCCTTGCCCTTGCCCGGCGCCGGGTGGGCGAAGCCGCCGGCTTGTTTCTCAGCCGGCGCTCGGCTAGCGAGGCCCGCACGCTCGCGTGGCACCAGGGGAGTGAAGCCGTCGGCCTCTCCCTCGGCCGGCGCCGGGCCAAGGGATCCGATCAGGACCACGCCACGTCCGGGACGCAAGCCCTCTCCCACCCCGCGCAGGGGGCCGTGCCTCACGCTCTCGCCGGGGCCGGGACGACTGCCGAGCGGGCGGGTGAAGCTGCGGCGAACCCGCCCGGGGATGACCCCCGGGATGATGAGCGGGACGGCGGGCAGGTCCCGGTGGCCGCCGGACACGGGGATCTAACCCCCGCGGGGCGTTACCGCGCCTCAGTCACCGAGGACCCCGACTTCCAGTGGAGCGTCCCGGGCGCGCGCTTTCTCACCCGCTCGACAGGTGAGGCGGCGAGGCCTGACACCGCCGGCCAGGAGCAGGTGGCGGGTACGCTGGTGGAGACGCTCGGGCACTTCGGGATCGAGGCCAAGGTGATCGGGCGCGTAACCGGACCCCACATAACCCGCTACGAGCTGCGCCTGGCGCCAGGCACCAAGGTGTCGAAGATCGCGGCGCTCAAGGACGATCTCGCGTATGCGCTGGCCGCGACCGACATCCGCATCCTCGCGCCGATCCCCGGCAAGCAGGCGGTCGGCGTAGAGGTTCCGAACGCGCGCCGGCGGATCGTGCACCTAGGCGACGTGTTTCAGGAGCCACCCGAGGACTGGTCGCCGCTGACCGTCTGGCTGGGCAAGGACATCGCGGGCCGGGCGATCGGCGCCGACCTCGCAAAGATGCCCCACCTGCTCGTCGCCGGGACGACCGGCGCGGGGAAGTCGGCATGCGTCAACGCGATGCTCTCCAGCATCCTGTTGAGGGCGACGCCCCACGAGTTGCGACTGGTGCTGGTGGACCCCAAGCAGGTCGAGCTCAACCACTACGAGTCGATCCCGCACCTGCTGACGCCGGTGATCACGAGCCCTCGGATGGCCGCTAACGCGCTGCAGAACCTCGTCAAGGAGATGGAGCAGCGCTACGGAACCATGTCGCTTGCCCGGACGCGCTCGCTCCCGGAGCTCAACCGCTCCCGCGAGAAGCGCGGCGAGCCGCCACTGCCCTATGTCCTGTGCGTGATCGACGAGCTCGCCGACCTGATGATGGTCGCTCCGGCCGACGTCGAGGACTCCATCATCCGCCTCGCCCAGAAGGCCCGGGCGGTCGGCATCCACCTGGTCCTCGCCACGCAGTCCCCGCGCGTGGACGTGATCACCGGGATGATCAAGGCCAACGTCCCGTCGCGGATCGCCTTCGCGGTCTCCAGCCAGACCGACTCGCGGGTGATCCTCGACCACAACGGCGCCGAGTCGCTGCTCGGACAGGGGGACATGTTGTTCTCGCCCGTTGGTTCCTCGAAGCTCCAGCGCATCCAGGGTGCTTACATCGACGAGGAGCAGGTCGCCCACTTGACAGATGCTTGGCGGCGCCAGGGCGAGCCCGAGCTCCGTGAGGAGCTGCTCGAGGAGGTGCCCAGCGAGGACGACGCGCGCGAGGAGGAGGGCGCCCAGCACGCGGACGAGGATCCGCTGCTACAGGAGGCAATCGTGCTCGTCGCGCAGATGGGTACCGCGTCTACCTCGATGCTGCAGCGAAGGTTGCGCCTGGGCTATACGCGCGCCGGACGGCTGATCGACATGCTCGAGCGGCGCGGGATCATCTCGGGCTACGAGGGCTCGAAGCCCCGCCAGGTGCTGATCGCGGAGGCAGACGTGCCGCGCATCCTGTCGCACCTCGCCGAGGCCGAAGGCGGCGGTGCGACGGACGCGGGCGGTCCGGCGCGTGGAGGCGGTGCGATGGATGGTGGCGGTTCGGCGCGTGGAGTCGGTGCGATGGATGGTGGCGGTCCCGCGGACGCGGGCGGTCCGGCGGACGCGGGCGGTCCGGCGGACGCGCTTCCCGGTGCTTGCGCGCAGGCCGGTCGAGAGGCCCCGGTGCAGGCGCCCGCGGATGTGGCGCAGGAGCAGGGGGAGACCTGATGGTGGCACCTGCGGTGCCAAAGCAATAGCCGGTCGGCGATGGCTTTTCAGCGGCTGCCCGGAGTGCGTTGAACGCGAGCTGTCGTTACTTGGCGCGGCGGTAGCCTTCGGAAGGATGCCCGAGCTCGGTTCGACACTGCGAGAAGCACGAATACGCGCAAAGATCGACATGACCGAAGTCGAGCTTCGCACGAAGATTCGCGCCAGGTACCTGCGCGCGATGGAGAACGAGGAGTGGGACCTGCTCCCCGGCCCGGTCTACGCGAAGAGCTTCCTTCGCACCTACGGGGACTTCCTGGGACTCGACAGCCGCCTCCTCGTGGAGGAGTTCAAGCGCCGTCACGAGGAAGGCGTTCCGTCCGACGAGCTGACGCCGATCTCGCCGCTCCCCGGCGAGCGTGAGCACTCTCGGCGGGGTCTGCGGTTTCCGCCTTGGGCGATCATCGGCCTGGTGCTGATCGCAATCGTCGCAGTGCTTTATGCGGTCGGCAGCGGCAACTCGGGCAGCACACCGTCTCCGGGGGGGCACGCAGGCCGCACGGTGCACGGTAGCGCGCCACGTCCGAGCAAGCCCGCACGACCGGCACCGGCTCCGCCCCAGACCGTCAAGCTGCGACTGGTGCCGACAGCCCAGGTATACGTATGCCTCGTGAACGGCAAGGGGAAGGTCCTGATCCCCGGCCAGATCTTCGCAGCGGGGCAGACGATCCCGACCGCGACCGCGGGCAGACTGTTGCTCACGCTCGGAAATGCCTCGGTGCAGATGATCGTCAACGGCGCCATGGTCAACGTCGCGCCGTCTTCGAGCTCGATCGGCTTCCTGCTCTCTCCATCGGGGAGCAAGCCCTTGCCGGCCTCCAAGCAGCCTCGCTGCGCGTGAGCTGCGCATGAGTGGAGCGGGTCGGGTGAGGCTGGAGGATGAGCGATGGCGCCGGGCCCCTGCCGAGAGCCCGAGGCGGGCCATGAACCGGGGCCGCCCTCGGTGCCCGAGCGGTGCCGAGAGCCCGAGGCGGGCCATGAACCGGGGCCGCCCTCGGTGCCCGAGCGGTGCCGAGAGCCCGAGGCGGGCTCACAACTCGACAATCAACGCCACAGCGGAGGCGAGTGTCGCGTGCGTGCCGTTATGCGCGCTCCACACGACACTCGACCCTCCGGGAACCCCGACTGTCGAGTTATGGCGGCCCTGGGCGGCACGTTGGGGTCCTGAATGAGCATTCGCGCGGGCATCCTGATCACGGGGACCGAGGTTCTGACGGGCATCATCAGCGACCGCAACGGGCCCTGGCTGTCTGAGCGGCTGCGGGAGATCGGGGTCGATGCGGCTCTGATCCAGATCGTGGGCGACCGTCCCGGCGACCTGTTGGCGGCACTCGAGTTCATGTCGAGCGAAGGGATGGCGCTGATCGTCACCAGCGGCGGCCTCGGGCCGACCGCTGATGACATTACGGCCGAGGTCGTCGCGCGCTTCTCGGGCCGCGAGATGGTGCTCGACGCCCGGCTGCAGGAGCTGATAGAGCAGATCTTGCGCCCGATGATGACGCGCTGGCGGGGAGCCGATCCAGACGCGATCCGCGCCTCCAATCGCAAGCAGGCGGTGATCCCGCGCGGCGCGACGGTGCTCGATCCCGTCGGAACCGCGCCGGGGCTGGTCCTAGCGCCGCTCGCCGGCGCCGGTCCCACAGTCGTCGTGCTCCCGGGCCCACCGCGCGAGCTACAGCCGATGTGGGAGACGGCCCGTGGCACTGATGCCTTCCGCGCGGCGACGGCGCACGCGACGACGTACCGCCGGGGGATCGTCCGCCTGTACGGTATCCCCGAGTCCGAGATCGCGAGTACGCTGCGAGCGGCGCAGGACGCCGGGCTGGCGCTCGGAGCGCTCGAGATCACCACCTGCCTGCGCCGGGGGGAGATCGAGATCGCCACTCACTACGAGCCGCCCGCGCAACCGGCGTACGACGCGCTGATCAAGTTTATCCGCGACCGTCACGCCGACACGTTCTTCTCCGGTAACGGATCAACAGTCGACGAGCAGGTCGCCTCCCTGCTAGAAGGCCGCCGGCTGGCCGTCGCCGAGTCGTGCACCGGCGGGATGCTGGCCGCTCGCCTGACCGATCGTCCGGGCGCCTCGGCATACTTTGCCGGCGGCGTGGTGGCTTACGAGGACGCCGTCAAATCTGCGCTGGTTGGGGTCGACTCGGGGCTTATAGCGCGCTTTGGCGCCGTCTCGGACGAGGTGGCGCAGGCACTCGCCGACGGCGCGCGCGCGCGCTTCGATGCCGATGTCGGAGTCGGCATCACGGGAATCGCCGGACCGGGTGGTGGAACCCCCGAGAAGCCGGTCGGCCTGGTGTGCTTCTCGGTCAGCGACCGCGATGGCGTCCGCGCGACCCATAGCGTGCGGCTGCCCGGGAGGCGGGTCGACGTCCGAGACCGCGCGACCACCGTCGCAATGCACCTGCTGCGGCAGGTGCTGCTCGAGGACGTCGGTGGCGATCGTTGAGCGAGCGGGTTGGTCAGCACGCGTTTGTTCGCCTTCCGTCACGAATGGGTCTTGTTCCGTTACAGGCCGCGGGTCTAGCTTGTCGGTTCCGTCCGCCACCCGTCCTAGTGTGCCGGGTTCAACTGCGTATGAGATAAGGAGCCGAACTGAGATGAGCGAGCACGAGAAGGCCGCCAAAGCGCCGGGTGCGGCCAAGCCGGGTGCGCCCCAGACGCCGAGCGGCGTGAAGCCAGGTGCCACGTCTAGCGCGAAGTCAGGAGATGCGTGTGGCGCAAAGTCCGACGCCAAGCGTCAGGCCGCCCTCCAGGGCGCCCTGACCCAGATCGAGCGGCAGTTCGGCAAGGGCTCCGTAATGCGGATGGGCGACCCCGGAGCGCGCGTGGCCGTAGACGCCATTTCCACCGGCGCGCTGTCGCTCGACCTTGCGCTCGGGATCGGCGGCGTCCCCCGCGGGCGCATCATCGAGATCTTCGGCCCCGAGTCTTCGGGTAAGACGACGCTTGTCTACCACGTCCTCGCCGAGGCGCAGAAGCTCGGCGGCGTATGCGCGTTCGTGGACGCCGAGCACGCGATGGACCCACTGTACGCGCAGGAGATCGGAGTCGACATCGACGAGCTGCTCGTCTCCCAGCCCGACTACGGCGAGCAGGCGCTCGAGATCGTCGACATGCTGATCCGCTCGGGCGCGGTCGACGTAATCGCCGTCGACTCCGTCGCCGCGCTCACGCCGCGGGCTGAGCTCGAGGGCCAGATGGGGGACCAGACCGTCGGTGCCCAAGCGCGCATGATGTCCCAGGCGATGCGCAAGCTGGCCGGCAACCTCAACCGCACCCAAACCCTGTGCGTGTTCACCAACCAGATCCGGGAGAAGGTGGGGGTAATGTTCGGATCTCCAGAGACGCAGCCCGGTGGCCGAGCACTGAAGTTCTATTCCTCCCAGCGGCTGGACATCCGTCGGATCGAGACGCTCAAGGATGGCACCGAGGCGGTCGGCAACCGCGTACGGGTGAAGGTCGTCAAGAATAAGGTGGCGGCGCCGTTCAAGCAGGCCGAGTTCGACATCGAGTTCGGCAAGGGCATCTCGACCTCCGGCTGCCTGGTCGACCTCGGTATCGAGCACAACATCGTCACGAAGTCCGGTTCGTTCTTTTCCTATGGCGAGGAGCGGCTGGGGCAGGGACGGGGCAACGCCAAGGCGTTCCTCGACGAGCACCTCGAGATGGCGCGTGCGATCGAAGCCAAGGTCTATGCCGCGCTCGGGATCAGCCGCGAGCCCGTCAAGCCGCTCACGCCGCGTGAGGCGCCACTCGCGGCCGTCGAGCCGGTGCAGGGCGCCGAGGATCGGGCTGCATAGTCCGCAGACATATGCCCGGCATCCAGAATCACCCCCAAGGCACCGAGCATCGGCTCCAGCCAGGGCTCCACACCGACGATCTCCAGGCAGCCCCCAGCGCCGACGATCGGCTCCAGCACGCGCTCGGGCTCGCATACCGTTACCTGAACCGGCGCGACCGTACCGAAGCGGAGATGCGCAGCCATCTTCAAGCCAGGGGCGTCGATGTCGCCGAAAGCGACCAGGCGATATGTACGCTGACCGAGCAGGGCTATCTCAATGACGCGCGCTTCGCGCGCCTGTTTACGCAGGACAAGCGCGAGCTGGAGCAGTGGGGGAGGGACCGCATCGCGCGCAGCCTGCGCGCGCGCGGAATCGAGCCCGAGCTCATCCACCCCGCACTCGACAGCGAGTCGCCTGACTCCGAGCTCGATCGGGCGCTGAGGCTGCTGCGCCGCCGCCTTCAGGCTCCGTCGGCGGATCGCCGCGAACGTGACAGGGCGCTCGGGCTCTTGCTGCGCAAGGGGTACGACGGCGAGCTCGCGCTCGACGCGCTGGCGGCGTACGCCCGCGGCGACTAGCTAGCCCATCGACTGGGAACGGCTACGGGACCAGACTACTTCGCCCGCGGCGACCAAGCCCGTCGGCTGGATACGGCGACGCGCGGGACCGGACCACTTCGCCCGCGCCGACTGGCGCGCCGAGATTGCGCGCCCACGCTGCCGGTACTAGGATGCGATCAGCGAACGAATGGCCTACGCGGCCACATGACACCACGAAACACCAGCAAAGCACTTACTCCGATTCCGGACTGAACGCATTGACGGCAGACGCTAATGGGCCACCCGGCCTAATCCCCCATCACGATCGATGGCCCACCCGGCCCGTCCCATCATCTACAGAAGCCAAATTGCCAGTAGTCGCCGCCTGGACGGCGACTCCCAGTTGCCCCTCTCGGCATACGTTGGTGCGTCCCGCATGGCCGCTCGCTCGCTCCCACAAAACCAAGCCGTGAGTTGGGTCCGGTCCAAGCCGGACCGCCAGGAGAGGAAACGCCATGGACATCATCGGGGCCGCAGCGCTGATCGCGGCGGGAATAGTAGTCGCGGCGATTGCTTACGGGCGGATGTATGGTTTCCGTACCCCGGTCGCACCATCGCAGGCCACGCGCAGCGCCCCGGTCGCACCATCGCAGGCACGCAAAGCCGCGCTCGCGCCTGACAGCGCCGCGCTCGCACCGTCGCAGGCCAATGGCGCCGCGCTCGCATCATCGCACTTCCCGCTGAGCGCACCATCGCAGGCCGCCGCAGCTTCCTCGGCCGTCGCAGAGCCTCCGGATCGTGCTGAAGCGCTCGCTCGCCGCGAGGCGACGCTCGCCGACAGGGAAGCGGAGCTCGTGCAGGAGCGCGCGGCGCTCCTCGATGGCCGCCGTGAGCTCGAGCGCACACTCGAGCGGGCGGCGGGCATCTCCGCGGCCCGCGCCAAGCAGCTCCTGCTCGAGGAGCTCGAGGACCAAGCCAGGCACGATGCGGCGCGGCGCATCCGCCAGATCGAGGAGGAGACCAAGCGGGATGCCGGGCGGCGGGTGCGAAGCATCCTCTCGGTGTGCATGCAGCGTCTCGCTGCCGGGCACGCTGCCGATACGACCGTGTCAGTCGTACAGCTCTCCGCCGACGACATGAAAGGCCGGATCATCGGCCGGGAGGGACGCAACATCCGCGCGCTAGAAACCCTTACGGGTGTCGATTTCATCATCGACGACACGCCCGGGGCCGTAGTGCTCTCAGGATTCGACGGCGTGCGCCGGGAGGTAGCTCGCCTGACATTGGAGAAGCTGCTGGAGGACGGGCGGATCCATCCGGCGCGGATCGAGGAGACCTACCACCAAACCAAGTCGGAGCTGGAGAGCCACATCGTCGAGGCCGGCGAGCAGGGCGCGTTCGAGGCCGGTGTCGGAGGGATCGACCCAGAGCTCGTGAAGCTGCTCGGAGCGCTCAAGTTTCGCACCAGCTACGGCCAGAACGTACTGGCGCACTCGGTCGAGGTTTCGAGGCTGGCGGCGATGATGGCAGGGGAGCTCGGCGCGAGCCCGAAGACCGCCCGCCGCGCGGCGCTGCTGCACGACATCGGTAAGGCGATCACCCACGAGGTCGAGGGGCCCCACGCTTTGGTCGCCGGCGACCTTGCGCGCAGGTGCGGTGAGCCCGAGGCAGTCGCACACGCGATGGAGGCTCATCACAACGAGGTCGAGCCCCAGACGATCGAGGCAGTCATCGTGCAGGCCGCCGATGCGCTCTCCGGTGCACGCCCGGGAGCCAGGGGCGAATCCCTGGAGCAGTACGTCAAGCGACTGCACAATCTCGAGCGGATCGCAACCCGTCACGAGGGCGTCGACAAGGTCTACGCGATGCAAGCGGGGCGCGAGATTCGCGTGATGGTCGCCCCGGGAGCGATCGACGACGACGACGCGACGCTCCTCTCCTATGAGATCGCGCGGGAGATCGAACGCGAGCTCGAGTTCCCAGGACAGATCAAGGTGACGGTGATCCGCGAGTCCCGCGCGGTGGAGTACGCGCGGTGAGCGCGTGCCGGTTGTCCCGCACCGGCGCGCGGGGGGCAGTCCGATCGTGTGTCTCGCGCGCGCTAGACGCGGGTTGACCGAGCGTGTCCGGATTCGTGCTGGTGATAGAGGACGAGCCGGGGATCGTCGACTTCCTGGAGCGGGGGCTCGAGGCTCAAGGATTCGAGGTTTGCGCAGAGAAAGACGGCGTCGCCGGAACCGAGCGCGCACTGAGCGAGAACGTCGACCTGGTGATCCTCGACGTGATGCTTCCCGGTTGCGACGGCCTGCAGGTGCTGGCCGCGCTTCACGACGCAAAGCCGAGCCTGCCGGTGATCATCCTCACCGCGCGCAGCGAGATCGAGCATCGGGTGAAGGGGCTGGATGCGGGCGCAGTAGACTACTTGACCAAGCCGTTCTCGCTCAACGAGCTGGCAGCGCGAGTCCGAGCGCAGCTACGCGTCGCCGCGCAGGCGCCGCAAACCACCGTCGGGGTCGGTGACATAGAGGTCGACCTGCTCACGCGCGAGGTCCGCCGCGGGGGCGAGCTCGTCCGCCTCTCGACCACGGAGTTCGAGCTGCTCGTCCATCTGCTGAGCAACCGCGGCCATGTCCTCAGTCGCGAGCAGATCCTCCGCGCGGTTTGGGGGTACGAGCACGACCCCGGAACCAACGTAGTCGACGTGTACATCGGGTACCTGCGCCGCAAGCTGGGCAACGGAGAGGGCGGCGGGCCGATCGTCACCGTCCGGTCGGTCGGCTACCGCCTCGATGGGCGCGATTAGGGTGCGCGTCAGAATTAGTGCGGTGATCTGGCGAGTGGCTGGGCGTGTCTGGCGTCGCCGGCTCGACCCGATCGTACTGGTGGTACGCGAGGTCGAGCCGGTGGCGTCAGGCGCGTCC